>OLQH01000044.1_pt1 | contig 136968 bp, 131 predicted proteins | sample 1672671 | NCBI WGS metagenome assembly OLQH01 (sample SAMEA3136712, study PRJEB25190) | human gut metagenome | reverse complement strand
TCACGATAAATTTTCTCCTTTGCGAAAAACTTTTTTTTATTTTATCATGCATCGGCTAAATCTTCAGTGCTTATCAGTAATTTTTGTGCGAGAAATTTTCGCCTTTCAGAGCTGGAAAGCACAAGAAGATGTTTAACAGGATGATAATTTTCCCCTTATAACTATAGTTTTCCCCTGCTGCTGTATCTTTTCAAAACCCAAATTATAGTACATTGCCATCGGACCAGTGAAAGCAAGCGGGAGCAGGTTTTGGAAGCCTGCGGATAGACTTCGATATATTCAAAGCCTTATGCTTCAGCATCCTTGCAGACCCGCCTCAGAAGCGCTTTTGCAATCCCCCTGCCACGATACTCCGGCGCTGTCTCAAAGCAGATATGCATTTTGATTTTTTCTTTGTCACCATCAAAAAGCAGAGGTATAATAACTTCATAATAAAAAACAGTTAATACAGCTTCCCGCAGGACGAAAGGAATCCCCTATGACAGAACTGAACCTGGAACAGATAAGAAATTTCCGGCTCCATTCCCACCATCTGGATGCGTTTTATACAAAGGAAGACCTCATCGCAGCCGCAGGCGCCTGCGGTATGCAGAACAGTCCGCCCGGCGCCTGGGAAACCGCTCTGTACAACAGAATTCCTTCCTGCAGCCAGGAGGATATGAACCGTTTTTTGTACCAGGAACGGTGTCTGCTGCAGGCATGGAGCCTGCGGGGCGCGCCTGTTGTATTCCCGGAGGAAGAAAGCGATGTCTTTTTATCTGCGCTTATTCCGCAGGAGGATGAGCCATGGATTTATACGCAGGGAATTTTCCTGGCGCTGGATTTTCTGCAGATGACCTTTGAAGAACTGCTCCCAATGCTGAAGCAGGTAATGCCCAGGCTTAACAGCAAGACAATCGTGACCAAAAGAGCTCTGGATCAGACGCTGGCCGAATGGATGCTGCCGCTGCTTCCTGAAGAAAAGAAAACGCTGTGGAACCATCCGTCCATGTACGGCAGCCCGGACAAACAGACGGTGGGCGGCGCGGTGGTGTCATTCCTGCTGCGTCCCTGCGCATTCGACGGACTGGTGGTGTTCGGGGCGCGGGAAGGAATCAGCCCCACCTTTACTTCTTACAACGCCTGGACAGGCCATCCGCTGGGAAACCAGGGAGAAGGGGAAAAGAAGCTGGTGCGGAAATTCCTGCATTGCTATGGACCGGCAACGCCTGCCTCTTTCGAAGGTTGGCTTGGCTGCTCGGGAAAACAGGCCCGCCGCATGTGGAAAGCTGTGTCTGAGGAGATGGAGCCTGTCAAAGCAGCGGGTAAGAAGGCCTGGATTCTTTCCGAAGACAAAGCCTGCCTTCTGTCCCCGAAACCGCTGCAAAGGGAATTGCTCCTTCTTGGCGGCCACGACCCATATCTTGACCAGCGTGACAGAAGCATTTTGCAGCCGGATAAATCCCTGCATAAACAGATCTGGAAAATGGTGGCGAATCCGGGAACTGTTGTTTACCGGGGAGAAATCATTGGAATCTGGACAGGTAAAAAGAAGAGCAGGGGAATGGAGATGAAAATAACCCTGTGGAACGGTTTTCAGGATAAGGAAAAAATTTCTGTACTTGCTGAAGCAGATTCTGTTCCGGGGCATTTTCCAAACACGCTTTCCTGACAGGCACAACAGCGGATAAGCGGCATACAATTTTATGAGACAGTAAGTCGATTTATGACACCTGCAGTCAGGAGGGCAACTATGGCGGAATACGATATTGCGGTTATCGGAGGAGACAGACGTACGGCTTTTATGATACCGTTTTTTCAGGAAAATGGATATAGAGTCATCAGCTTTGGAATTCAGGAAACGGATAAGGAAAACGCGGATGGCCGGGCGCATTCTTTGAAGGAGGCGCTGGACGGTGCGGATGTGATTGTGGGAGGGATTCCCCTGGAAAAAGAAGGGGTTCTGGAAATCCGGGAGCTGTCGCGGCTGATCCGTAAAAAACACACTATTTTCGGGGGTGTCATTCCGGAATCGTTCCGGCAGGAATGCAGTGAAAGGGATATCCTTTGCTGTGATTTTATGCTGGTGGAAAGCATTGCCGTGTTCAATGCGGTTGCAACAGCGGAAGGCGCGGTGCTGGAAGCGTTGCGGCATAAGGATACCAATATACACAAAAGCGAAAGCCTTGTCATCGGTTATGGCAGATGCGGAAAAATACTGAGCGATAAGCTGAAAGGCCTTTCTGCCTGCGTTACGGTATGCAGCAACAGTCAGACCGAGCTTGCGGTGGCGGATGCCTATGGCCTTCGGACACTGCCTCTGGAACAGCTTGAAAGCAAGGCGGGAGAGTTTGAATACATCTACAATACGGCCCCGGCCCTGCTTTTAACGGAGAAGCTGCTTGAAAAAATAAGAGAAGATGCGTTAATTATAGACATTGCATCAGGAAGCGGCGGCGTGGATTATAAGGCGGCCGAACGTCTTAATATAACAGCCCTGCGCTGTCCGGGCCTGCCCGGCAAATATGCCGGCAGGACTTCCGCGAAGTGCCTTACGGACTATGTATTGAGACATCTGTGAAAGGAGCGTATTTTAACGATGGATTTAAAAGGTAAAAAAATAGGAGTTGCACTGACCGGCTCCTTTTGTACGTTTGAGAAGATATTTAAGGAAATGGAAAAACTGGCACAGCTGGGGGCGGATATTTACCCTCTTTTTTCCAATGCTTCCCAGAGCATAGAGAACAGATTCGGGAAGCCGGAGGAGTTCATGGAACGGGCGGCCAAAATCGCGGGCAGGGAGCCGATATGCTCCATTGAGGCGGCGGAGCCGATAGGCCCCAAGGGTTATCTGGATATTATGGCGATTCTGCCGTGCACCGGCAATACTGCCGCCAAACTGGCAAACGGGATTACGGACACACCGGTTCTGATGGGTGCCAAGGCGCATCTGAGAAATAACAAGCCTCTTTTGATCTTCATTTCCACCAATGACGGCCTGGGGATGAATATGAAAAACATAGGACTTCTTCTGAATACCAAAAATATTTATTTTGTGCCCTTTGGCCAGGATAATCCGGAGAAAAAGCCGAATTCCCTCGTAGCCCACGCAGACAGACTCATACCGGCGCTGATGCAGGCCCTTGACCATAAGCAGATACAGCCTTTACTGGTGGATTACGGGGAAACGTAAAGGCCATGAGCCGCTGCGATGAAAGAAAAATCAGTAACAGTCCAAACATCGTAAACTTTTACTGTAATCAAGTCAAATGACAGGAAAGGCGGAAAGCCATATGTGCGGAATTGCAGGCTTTTGTAACGTCAGAATAAATTATGAAAAAAACGAAGGAGAATGGAGGACGGTGCTGAACCGAATGAAAACCGTCCAGAAACACAGAGGGCCGGATGAGAAAGGGATTTTTCTGGGAAAACACTGCGGCCTGGCTCATGTGAGGCTGTCCATCATCGATTTGGCGTCAGGGCGCCAGCCTATGGTAAAAAGAGAAGGCGGCGCCGAATTTGCGATCTGTTACAACGGAGAGCTATATAATATGCCGGAGCTGAAAAAAGAACTTCTGGCATCAGGAGAAAGCTTTCAGACGAACAGTGACACAGAGGTTATTCTGACAGCTTATCTGCATTACGGAAAAGAATTCGTAAAGCGGCTGGATGGTATTTTTTCCTTTGCGATCTGGGATGGAAGGCTGGAAAAAATTTACCTTTACAGGGACCGGGCAGGCGTAAAGCCCTGTTTTTATACCATAAAAGAGGATACCCTCATTTTTTCATCGGAAATCAAGGGAATCCTCAGCTATCCCGGGATACAGGCGCAGGTGGATAAGGCCGGGCTCTGCGAGGTTTTCGGGCTGGGGCCTGCCAAAACCTACGGCAGCGGTGTATTCCGTAATGTGAAGGAGGTACTGCCGGGATATTACCTGGAATTTGGCCCGGAAGGGATTAACCAGCATTGTTACTGGAAACTGCAAAGCCGCCCCCATGAGGAGTCCTACGAAAAAACAGTGGAGCATACCCGGTATCTGATTGAAAATGCGGTAAAAAAGCAGATGTTGTCCGATGTCCCTGTCTGTACCTTTCTGTCCGGCGGCGTGGACAGCAGTCTTGTGACTGCTATCTGCAGCAGCGAACTGAAAAAACAGGGGAAGATGCTGTCCACCTATTCCTTTGATTTTAAGGACAATGATATTAATTTTCAGGCAAACAATTTCCAGCCTTCGCAGGATCGGCCCTGGGTGGATGTGGTCAGAAAATATGCGGATACACAGCATTTTTACCTGGAATGCAGAAATGAGGAGCTTTACGACTATCTTTTTGAAGCGGTGGACGCCAGGGATCTGCCATGTATGGCTGATGTGGAGTCCTCCATGCTGTATTTCTGCCGTAAAGTGGCAAAGCAGCATAAGGTGACGCTGACAGGGGAATGTGCGGATGAGATTTTCGGCGGTTATCCTTGGTTTCATAAAAAAGAATGCTTTGAGTCGGCCTGTTTTCCCTGGTCCATGGATTTTACACCCAGGACGATGCTGCTTAAGGATGAAGTGCTTGAGGAGCTGCCCCTGGAGGAGTATGCAGGGAATGCATACCGCAGAACCATAGAGGAAACACCTGTTTTAGAGGGGGAGGCTGGGGAAGAAAAGCGGCGCAGGGAAATTTCCTATCTGAATCTGAAATGGTTCATGCAGACGCTTCTTGACAGGATGGATCGCACCAGCATGCATGTGGGGCTGGAGGCCAGGGTGCCATTTGCTGATCATTTAATTATGGAATATCTGTGGAATGTTCCCTGGAGCATGAAGTGCCATGACGGCGTTGTAAAAGGGCTTCTGCGGGATGCCGGCAGGGGCTGGCTGCCGGACGATGTCCTCTACCGCAGGAAGAGTCCCTATCCCAAGACCTATGATCCGGCATATGAACAGCTTGTGAGGAGCCATATGCGGGAGGTGCTTTCCGATATGAATGCGCCGCTGAACCTGCTGATTGATAAAAAGAAGGTGGAACGTTTTATGGAACAGCCATCCGATTATGCCCGTCCCTTCTACGGACAGCTGATGGCCGGGCCGCAGCTGCTCGCTTATTTGTTACAGGTGAATTACTGGCTGGAGCATTATCGGATTAGTCTGGTGTGATTTTGCCTTTTTGCCTGGTGTGATTATGAAGAATCAGCCTGATACGTTTCACTCTGGTGCGCCCGTAAAAAATGTGCTAATATTATAGATAACGATAAAATTTCAGCTGGCAGGGGGAAATATCTCCTCTGCCAGCTGATACTTTCGTAAGAATATAAAACAGCGCGCTGTCCGATATATGGAGGATTCCTGCGCGGAAAGAGGTTATGTGGGTGAAATGACACAGGACGAAGCGCGCAGGCAGGCGCATTATGAGAAGATGACACAGACACCGGTTCCGAAGCTGGTCACGACGCTGGCGATTCCAACGATTATCAGTATGATGGTATCGGCCATTTATAATATGGCGGATACTTTTTTCGTGTCCCAATTAGGGACAAGCGCGGTGGGAGCGGTTGGCATTGTATTTTCACTGATGGCCATTATTCAGGCCATCGGGTTTACATTAGGCATGGGCTCAGGGACTATCGTGTCGCTGCACCTTGGGGCAAAGGAGGAGGAAAATGCCACATGCGCCGCCAGTACGGGCTTTTTTTCCGCGATTGTGCTGGGACTTGCGCTGACTGTATTAGGGTCGCTTTTTGTAGAACCTCTGATGCAGGTGCTGGGTGCGACGGAAACGATTCTTCCCTATGCAAGGGATTATGGACAGTACATATTGCTGGCGGCGCCGATTATGTGCGCTTCCTTTGTGATGAACAATATTTTCAGGTGCGAAGGGAAATCCGTGCTTGGCATGCTGGGAATCGGCACCGGCGGTATCCTGAATATTATCCTGGATCCCATTTTTATTTTCGGGCTGGGGTTGGGAACTGCCGGGGCGGCGATTGCCACGGCGCTGAGCCAGACGGTGAGCTTCATCATTCTGCTGGTGCTTTTCTTAAAAGGAAAGAGTGATGTGCGGCTGCGGATTACCAAAGTTTCCAAACAGCTGAAAACATACGTGGATATTGTTACAACCGGTATGCCCACGCTTTGCCGGCAGGGTCTTGCCAGCCTGGCCTCTGTGGCGTTGAATGTGAATGCGGCAATGTATGGGGATGCGGCTGTGGCGGCCATGAGCATTGTGGGAAGGCTTATGTTTTTCATGTTTTCCGCCATGCTTGGCTTTGGGCAGGGCTTCCAGCCTGTGGCAGGCTTCAATTATGGGGCAAAAAAATATGACAGAGTGCATGCAGCCACCCGTTTCACAATCCTGGTGGGTACGGTGGTAATGGCGGTTTTCAGCCTGATTATTTTCATTTTCGCCCCGCAGATTCTGAGAGCCTTCCGCAGGGACGACGCACAGGTAATCGCGTTGGGGGCCTATGCGCTGAGGGCGCAGTGCCTTGTAATGCCGTTCTGCGGCATTACCACAACCGCCAATATGGCGCTTCAGAGTACGGGACAGTCGGGCAGGGCCACCTTCCTGGCGCTTTGCCGGCAGGGGGTATTTTTCCTGCCCCTGATCCTGATTCTGCCCCGGTTTACGAAAGTGCTGGGCGTACAGCTGGCACAGCCTCTGGCGGATGTGTGTACTCTGCTTGCATCCATACCTTTCTTGATGGCATTTTTGAGACGGCTGAAGGTTATGCAGTAATAAGACGGGCTGTATCCTGAAAGGTAAAACCAGGCCTGAAAGGTAAAACTAGGCCTGAAAGGAATGGCCGTCACGAAGGGAAGCGGCCAGGCTCTCCTTCAGCTGAAGGAGGCTGCCCAGGGAATCCTCCTTCAGAGAGGATTTGATGGTGACGACAGGCTCCAGAATTTTCATCTGCTTCATTTCTTCCAGCAGAGTGCGCATCTGCCTGCCGCTGGCCGGCGCCCAGGAACCGTTTTCGATCAGGGCAACCGTACGGTTCTGCAAATTCAGCGCTTTCATATCATGAAGAAAATTCAGCATGGCCGGGTAGATGCCGCTGTTGTAGGTGGGAGCCGTGAGTACCAGATGGCTGCAGCGGAATACCTCGGCAATGAGGAAGGATATGTGGGTACAGGAAATATCATAGACCGCAATTTTACGGATGCCCGCATCTGCAAGGCCGGCGGCCAGTATGTTGACGGCGTTTTCCGAATCGCCGTACATGGAGCCGTAGAACAGGGCGACCGTATGCTCCTCCGGCTCGTAGCTGCTCCAGCGGGCGTATATATCAAGCAGCAGGTCGATGTCGCTGCGCCAAATGGGCCCATGCAGAGGGCAGACCACGGCAATTTCCAGAGCAGACAGTTTCTTCAGCGCAGCCTGTACCTGCGGCCCGTATTTTCCTACAATGTTGCCGTAATACCGTCTGGCTTCCGCCAGCCAGTCCTGCGTATAGTCCAGTTCGTCAATAAAAATATTGCCATTCAGGGCTCCGAAGCAGCCAAAGGCGTCGGCGGAGAACAGGATATTTTCGCTTTCCTCATAGGTCATCATAACTTCAGGCCAATGGACCATGGGCGTCAGGTAAAAATGCAGGGTATGGCGGCCGAGCGGGAGCGTATCCTTTTCTTTAACGGTAATTGCCCGGCCCTCCAGATCCATATCGTAGAACTGCCGGATGAAGGTAAGGGTTTTGGCATTCCCGACGATTTTCAGCCCGGGAAAACGAAGGAGAAGTTCACTGATGTTGGCGCAGTGATCCGGCTCCATATGGTTTATCACTAAATAGTCCAAAGGGCGTGAATCCAGTGTATGGAGCACATTTTCCAGAAATTGGCGGGAGATGGAAGAGTCCACAGTATCCAGCAACGCTGTTTTTTCATCCAGAATCAGATAGGAATTGTAGGCGACGCCACTGGGAACTGGGAAAAGATTTTCGAACAGTGACAGCCGGCGGTCACAGCCGCCGACCCAGGTGACGGCGTCAGTAATTTTTCGAGTACAGTACATGCTTGAATGCTCCTTTCATTGAGGCTTTATGATTTCAATGTATTTTATACTGCAAAAGAGTTAGAAAAAACTAACCAAAAATACAATACAGGATTTGTTTAAAAAGATCAATATATTTGTGTATCGGAGATCTGCGGTGATTTGACCGGTTATTAGCATTATGTACCGAATATGGGCAGGAAATTCAAATTAATGAAATTCATGGACAAACCCGTAAACCTGCTGTCTTTAATTGTATTATCTTTATATTTGGATAGAGAGTACTGATTATAGGACATTGATTTTGATAAGCTTGATGCATATACAGCGGGAAACGGGGAGGTATCATTCATGGATAAAAGAGAATATGCGGAATGCTTTCAGAAATTGGTGGATTGTTTTGTGAAAGAAGAAAAATTTATTCAGGATATTGAACTGATGGATAAACCTAATCTGGATGAAATAGAACAAAATGCGGTTCTGTCCTATAGGGCGGCAAATAGGGAACAATTGGTGCAGGCGCGCTTTATTGGAGTATGCTGCTCCATTTGCGATTGTCTGGAAGTTCCGGCCAGGATAAAGCGCTGTTGTCATAATGTCAGGAAAGGATAACGGAGGCATATGATGAATGTAATAGCAAATAAAGATAATATTTGCATCAGAAAAATGGAGGAGAGCAGGGATGATTTTGAATTATTCTTAAAATGGATGACAGATCCTGATACAATGAAATACTGGGAAGGGATGAATTTCAGGTGCTGCGAAAACTGAATCAGGAGAAATACCGGGAGGCACTGGCCGAGTGTATGCAAAGATTACAGGATAAGAAAAATTTAATGCCTGTTAGACAGTGAACCTGTTGCTGAAGGTGATTTTGAACTGGCTGGAGTTAATATTTATTCAGCCTGGTATCTGAATGGGTATATCGGCTGGGGAGGCCGGTTTGAAGGCGGAGAAAACAGATATTTTGATGCGGAAGATAACATTTATTCCGGTGACAATGGCGAAGCAGAAGGCAAGAAGCAGTTCCATAGGGATGCTGTTCCTGCTGCCGGAACCATGGAAAACGGGCCGGCAGCCGAAGAAAATACATATGCCGGACCATTTAAAACACCGGTTGAAAGAACATCAGATACAAACCGTTCTGACCCCAAAACCACCATTTCCCGCTGGAGAAAGGATTTCCAAAACAGCTTCCAGGCCAGAATGGACTGGTGCACAAAGAGCTATGAAGAAGCAAATCATGAACCCACCGTCGTTTTAGAAGGCCTGGCAGGAAACATTATGATCCGGCAGGTCAGACCGGGCGATACTATAAGCTTAAGCGCAGCAGTCTCCTCAGATCCGGATGGTAATCATCTTTTCTATCATTGGTGGATTTACGAAGAAGCCGGAAGCTGCAAGGAAAAAATCCATATATCAGGCGCATACTCCCAGAAGGCCGCCATCACAATCCCTGCATCGGCCAGGACAGGCAGCGTTCACATCATACTGTCGCTGACGGATGACGGGGAGCCGGTGCTGACCTCTTATGGCCGTGTGATACTCAATATCACGTAGGAACAGCCGGCGGTGGGATAACTGTGTTGCTGCGGAACACGCCGGCTGGGAAGATAAATACTTTCTGTTCTATATGGGTTCCGGGCCGCAGGGGTATTGGAATTTCCCCATGCCAAAGGATAAAAAATGGCAGAAGACAAGTGAATTCCATTCATATTTGATATTGCAATCCATCCATAAATGCTGGTATGATATAGAAGTTACGGATATCATGCTGAACCGGAAAACAGATGAATGAAACAGCATGAGGGAAGGAGAAAAAGAATATGAAGGAAAAGAAAGGAATTATCATAGCCGCAGTGCTCCTGCTTCTTGTTTGTGCGGGAGCAGCAATCCTTTATGGAAAATTCCGTCCGTCAGGAGAAGCGGGAAGCAAGAACGTTACGGTTGTGGTAGTGCACGGGGATCAGTCGGAGCAGACCTTTGAATACCATACGGATGCGGCGTACCTTGGCGAAGTGCTGGAAGCGGAACAGCTGGTGGAAGGCGAAATGGGACCTTATGGTTTATTCATCACTGCCGTGGACGGAGAGAAGGCTGACGATACAAAGCAGCAGTGGTGGTGTATCACCAAGGGCGGCGAAACCGTCAATACTTCTGCTGATCAGACCCCGATAGCGGACGGAGATCGTTTTGAACTGACCATGAAGGAAGGCTATTAATGGCACATCTTAATACAAAGGAAATAGCGCTTATGGGGATCCTCAGCGCGCTGCTGATCATAGGGCAGGTTGCGCTGGGGTTTCTTCCCAATATTGAAGTTGTGACCCTTTTAGTAATCGCCTATACGCTTGTGTTCGGCAAAAAGGTGTTTTTTATCATCTATATTTTTGTGCTGGTGGAAGGGCTGATTTACGGCTTCGGATTATGGTGGATCAATTATCTTTATGTCTGGAGTGTTCAGGCCGCAGTCAGCCTGTTTTTCAGAAAACAGAAATCGGTGCTGTTCTGGAGCATCCTTTCCGGTTTTTTTGGGATTACCTTCGGCGCGCTGTGCGCGCTGCCTTATTTTGCCATAGGGGGCCCGCAGGCGGCGTTTGCCTACTGGATATCAGGCCTGGCCTATGACATTCCCCACTGTGTCGGGAATGTAGTGGTATGTCTTGTGCTTTTTAAGCCTGTGCTTTCCATATTAAAAAGGACCTGCGGTGAAATCAATGTGTGTGAAAATTGATTTCACCGCATTTTTTATTGCGGTCATTTCCGGGTAAATTCGAACGGATGCAGCACATTCCTGCGGAAGAAATAAAAGAGGTGGAAAGCGTTATGGACAGCCAGGAGGTGAATGCGGACAGCTATTCCAGGGAGTATACGCAGACAGAGAAGGAAAGGTATGGGAATCTGTACAGAGCCTATCTCCAGGGAACTTTCCCGCAGGGTGAACTCAGACAGAAGCAGACGCAGAAAAAGGAGACGGCGGATTCGCTTTATTATGCCAGGGATACCTCAACCTTCTGTCTGCCGGAGCGTGAACTTACGGATGAAGAGCTGCTGCAGATTATAGAGTTTGAAATCAAAAGGGATTATGTGCTTTCCGAAAGAACGGAGCCGGCGGATATCACGACAGAAGAAAAGCAGGCCAGGGAACAGATCGCGGAAAGCGGCGGGATTACCGAAGAAAAGGCAATTGCGCTGGGAACCGAATGGCTTCATAATCTGTATGGCGTGTCCGAAAAGGGGATGGAACTGAACCATTATCTGGATACAGATATGGGGGCTGAGGGAAAAGGCGTCTATAATGTTAACTTCAGCGTACGCAGCACGGAATACTATTATTTCTATTTTGATCCACAGGACGGAACTCTCCTGGGGGCTTCCGGCAGCCTGGCCGCGGATATGGATGCAGATGCCGTAAGTTACGCTGTGCTGGAAGGAAAGATGGAGAAAATGTGTGAAACGGCAAAGGCTGTTTTAACAGGAAAACTTCAGAAGGAAGCAGAATATGAAAAAATCGTCTGTGCTTACCGGGATGAAAACGGATATCTGGGCAGCTTTAACAGATTTGCCTACTATTTTATCAGAAAGGACGGAAGCGCTTATAAGATCACAATGAACGCCGCAAGAGAAGCATTCCTGGATTATGCATATATTGAAGATTATGGCGCATACATTCAGGAACAGAATCCGCAGACGGCGGAAAAGAGTAAAAATCCGAATTCCGGGCAAGGAAAAACGGTTTATGTGGAAATGTGGAAATAGGGAAATAAGGAAAGGTCCGGGATGCGATTCCCGGGCCTTCCTTTATGGAAATATGCGGCGGCCGTCCGTACGGAGCGAAGTAGACAGGTTATCAGAGAGAGCTGGAAGACATGCATTTGCATTTGAAACAGACTGTGAAACAAGTAATGTGGCGCAGAAACCGTCTGGGAATGACAATTGTAAAGTCTGCGATAATAGTGAGTAGATAAATTGACAAAATTTTTATAATCCGCTACACTTATGTAAACGCTTACACAAACGCAGGAATCAGTATTCACAATCAGAACCAGGGAGGTTTCAGCCATGGCGCTGTATTTGCCTTTTTTAAACGGCTGCACCAGGATTATCAGGCGGTTTTTTCCTGCTTTTGTTTCTATGAAGAAGGCAAAGACGGAAGGAATCTGGCGCAGGTTTTACATCGATATAAGTACAATTCTTTACTGCAAATACGCAATAAATATTGACAAACTCGCAGTAATTAGATACTATCTATGTAAGCACTTACATAGATATGTGATATAGAAAACTGTTATAAAAAACAAGAATAAAAGAGGAAAAATCATGTTGGAAAATCTTAAGAAAGAATTTCTGCAGCCGTCGGAGGAATTCTCACCCATTCCCTTCTGGTTCTGGAATGATTATCTTACTGAAGAAGAGCTGGACCGGCAGATGCTTGCCTTTAAGGAAAAAGGGGTGGACGGGTTTGTAATTCATCCCCGTCTGGGACTGCCGGAGGAAATCGGTTATCTGACGGATACCTATTTTCATTACGTCCGTTATGCGGTGAAGCGCGCTTCCCAGCTGCATATGAAAGTTGTGCTTTATGATGAGGCGATGTATCCTTCCGGATCCTGTCACGGACAGGTGGTCAGGGAGAACCCGGCGTTTGCTTCCCGGGGACTTCGCATGAGTGATCAGGAATCGGCGGAGGAAGGGGAGCTTCTTATTGCCGCCGTGAAGCGGGAGGGAAAGACCTGGTATTTTTGGGAAGGCCCTTCCGGCGGTACCATCCGGGGCGTTCATTATGGAGAAGACGATGGAGAAGCGGGCGCGCCGGCCAGTGCGGATCTGATGAATCCGGAAGCAGTGGCCTTATTTCTGCAGCTTACCCACGAACGCTATTATCAGGAACTTAAGGAATATTTCGGGAATACCATTATTGGGATCTTTACTGACGAACCGAATATCCTGGGGCGCTGCAGCAAAGAGGGAATGATTGCCTGGAGCGGGAATTTCCTGGAGGATTTTTACAGGCAGGGAGGAAATGAGCAGGATTTATACCTGCTGTTTGCAGATACGGATTCCTCTGAAGGCAGACGCGCAGGTGAACGCTACAAAAGGGCGGTTTATGAAAGAATGTCCCGGGCCTATTACAGGCAGATAGCGGACTGGTGCGCGGCGCACGGCGTGGCGATGACCGGGCATCCGGAGAAATCTACGGATATCGGGTATTTACAGCATTTTACGATTCCCTGTCAGGATATTGTGTGGCGTTATGTAGCGCCGGAAGAGGAAAAAGCGATCACAGGCGAACACAGTACCATGGGAAAATGCAGCTCCGATTCCGCCAGGCACCGGGGAAAAAGGCGGAACGGGAACGAATGCTTCGGCTGCTGCGGCGCGCCGGAGGATCCTTACCGTTTTACCATGGAGGATATGAAATGGTATCTGGACTGGCTGTTTGTCAGAGGCGTCAACATGATTTTTCCTCATGCTTTTTATTATTCCCTGCGGGACAGGCGAAAGGAGGAAAGACCGCCGGAAGTGGGCATGCACAGCAGCTTCTGGGAGGATTACCATATTGCTTCAGATTATATCAAGCGTATGTGCGGCCTGCTTACGGATTCCGTCAATCAGGCGAAGGCCGCAGTATTATGCCGCAGCGAGGAACTTTCCTGGGAAATCGCAAAGCCCCTGTTTGAAAATCAGATAGAGTTCAATTATCTGGAAGAGGAGCTTCTGCCTTCCTGCAGGATAGAAAACGGCTGCGTGCTAATCCGGCAGCAGCGTTATCCTGTGGTTATTACAGACGGAAAGGATACGCCGGAAACCAGGGATTTTCTCCGCCGGCTGGAGGAAAGCGGAGGAACTGTCCTTGTCTGGAATGCGGACCTGACCGCTCAGAAAATCAGAGAGGCCGTAAAACCGGCGGAAACCTTCCTGCCTCCCGCCAGGGATCTTCGATGTACCTGCCTGAGAAAAGAAGGGACAGAGTTTTTGTTTCTGGTAAATGAAGGGGAAAATTCTGTTACCACAAGCCTGCGGCTGGAAGACGGCCATATCTGCCAGATCTGGGATGCCTGGAACGGTACAATAAAGCAGCTGGAGCTTCCTGTGCAGGAGATGAGGCTGTCGTTGGGACAAAGGGAAAGCCTCATCCTGGTAACGGACAGGGGCGAATAAGGGCTGGACGAAGAGCCGTTTCAGCGTACAAAGAAAAAAGAATTGTACCGGGGCATGAACTGAAAAATATTGTGTTCCGGGATATCCGCATCGGCAGCGAAAGGGAGAGCAGGAAGCAGACTCTTTCCCTGCAGTGCTGTGAAAATATTACTTTTGAAAGGCTGCAATGCATTTAGCCACGCTGCACCGGAGTTTTCCGGTTGGGCAGTTGCAGCGGTAATGCCTTTATTCAGCGGCTCCTCCGGTTGAGGAGCCGTTTATACGTGGCGTCCATGCCCAAAGCCCCCAAAGGAGCGGTGATCAGAATGGAAAGCACGGCCACGGAGAGCACCAGCTTTCCGCAGGGAAGGCCCAGGGCCAGGGGGACGGAGCCGATTGCCGCCTGGACGGTGGCCTTGGGAAGATAAGCGATGACGCAGAACAGCCGTTCCTTCCGGTTAAGTTTTGTTCCCAGCAAGCACAAAAGTACGCCGGCGGAACGCAGGGCGAGGGCAAAGAAAATCATGAGAACCGCTCCCAGCCCGGCGCCCAGCGTATAGCGGATATCCACGGCTGCGCCCACAAGGACGAAAAGGATGACCTCTGCGGCCAGCCAGAGCTTTCCGAATTTTTCCGCCAGCCGTCTGGTTACGAAGGTTTCACTTTTTAACTGAAGGACACAGGCCATGCTCATGACGGCCAGCAGACCGGAGAAGGGCAGCGTCCCCTCCAGCCAGGTTTCCAGTGCGACCAGCAGAAAGGAAATCCCCAAAACGATAATCACCTTCATGCTGTTGCGCACATATTGTTCTTTTGCATACTGCGATTCAAAAAAGAGAGCCAGCAGCCAGCCCGTCAGCGCGCCGCCTGCAATGCCAAGCAGGATGGATATGGGAATGCCGGCAAAATCCATGGCGGATACGGCGCCGCCCTGGGCCATACCCGTGAAGGTGGAAAACAGGACGATAACAAATACGTCATCCAGGGAAGCCCCGGCCAGAATCAGCTGGGGAATCCCCTTATCGGTGCCGTAACCGGTTTCCATCAGCTGCACCATTTTGGGCACGACTACGGCCGGGGAAACTGCGCCCAGCACGGCGCCCAGGATGGCGGCTTCCAGTAAAGTGACGCCAAGGATCCCTGGCGCCAGCAGGACAAAAGCCAGGATTTCAAAGACGGCGGGGAGGAAAGCCATAAGCACCGCGGGCCTTCCCACCTCCTTTAATTCACTGATATCCAACGAAAGGCCAGCCTTAATCAGAATGATGACCAGGGCCATTTCCCTTAAATCAGAAGAGATGCTGAGAATGGAGCCGTCAAGAAAATCCAGCACATAAGGCCCTAAAAGGATTCCGGTAGCCAGCATACCGATGATACGGGGCAGGCGTATCCGCTGGCAGATGGACGCGGCGGCCAGCCCCACCAGAAAAATAAGTGCGAGTGATGTAAGCATAAAAAATTCCTCCCTGAAGAATGTCAGATTACGGGTCTTTACCCGGCAGCAAAAAAAGCCAATGACTCTGTGAAAAAATCACAGAAGTCATCAGCTTTATCAGCGGTTTTGGCAAAAGCCATGGGAGAACTTCATTCCCGGACCTTATTGTAGCATGGGGAAAAAGGAAAAGCAAGGCTTCCTTTAAAATCCGTAAATCTCCCCCATACTTTTTATTGAAATAGGACAGCAGCGGCGCTGCGGAAATTTCACAGCCGCATACCCTCTGCACCGCCTGGCGGGAATTGTACAGGCTTCCGTAACGGTGGATTTTTTCATTGAGCCAGGCGGTGATTTCCTTTACCCGGCCTTACGCAAGGATGGGCTCCAGGCTTCCCAGCTCCTTTTCTATCTGATTTAAGAACATGCCGCCGTAAATGGAGCCCAGCAGATAGGAAGGGAAGTAGCCGAAGGAACCGTCGGACCAGTGCATATCCTGCAGAATGCCCTCCGCATCGTTGGAAGGACGGATGCCAAGCAGCTCTTCCATTTTATCATTCCAAAGCTCCGGCAGCGTGTCTGTGGCGGCATGGTCACGGAAAATTGCCTTTTCCATTTCATAGCGCAGGATAATGTGAAGGCAGTAGGTCACCTCGTCCGCTTCCGTCCGTATGAAGCTGGGACGGACATCATTGATCGCCCGGCAGAAAACATCAAAGGGAACGGTCTGAAACTGAGGAAGAAGTTCTCCCAGCTGTCTGTAAACTCAACTGTAAAACGGGCGGCGGCCGCTTTGCCGTGAAGTTGCGGCTGAGAAGGTAAAATGGATGTAGGCGGGCAAAACAGCGTGAATTGGGGTAAAGAGCATAAAACAAACAGGAAGAATCCTGGAGTCTGGCCTGCCGTATCACGCACAGTCATTAGAATGAGCATGATGCGGAGTGGATCACGACTCTTTTTTTGCTGTAGTTTTCCGGGTTCAAAGCAGGAAAAGAGGAAGAATAGGAAACGATGATGCCCCGGTGGATAGAGTGCTATTGACATGCAGTTACAGAGAGGATAAACAGATGAATTATCAAATGACGGCAGGGGAGGCGCTGCAGGCATTCTGCCGGGCCTGGCTTGTGGAACGGGATGTGGAGGCGGCTATGGCCTTTATCAGGGAAGACGTGGATTTTGTGGGCACCGGAATCGGAGAGTCAGCACGGGGCAGGGATGAGATGCTTTCCTATCTCAGACAGGATATGCTGGAGATTCCGGAGCCGTTTACACTGCTTCTGACGGAGATAAATGAACAGGTTATAGCGGAGCATGTGCGTAACCTGTCTGCGGAGGTTACTCTGAAAAATTCTGTGTATACCTGGCATGTACGCGGTTTCTTTACCATGGTAATGGAGGGGGGAGGGCTGGAAGCTCCAGAGCTTCCACTTTGCCGAGCCTGCCGGCAGCCAGCGGGGGACGGAGCATTACCCGAAGACGCTGGTTATGGAGAATACCATTCGGCAGAGACAGGAGCTTTTGAATGAGTCCCTGCCCGGCGGTATGATGGGCGGTTACATAGAGGAAAACTTTCCGTTTTATTTCGTCAACCGCAGGATGCTGAATTACCTGGGCTATGCGGACGAGGCCGAATTCGTAACGGATATTGAAGGCTGCGTTTCCAACTGCATGCATCCCGAGGATCGGGATATGGTGGAACGGGCAGTGATGGAGCAGCTGGCAGAGGATGTTGAATATGTGGTGGAATACCGCATGAAAAAAAGGATGGTTCTTACATCTGGGTTCATGACATGGGACGCAGAGTAATGGCTGAAGACGGGAGGCCTGCGATCATATCGGTCTGCATGGATATTACGGCACAGAAGCGTGCACAGGCGGAAGTGGCAGGGACGGAAGTGTAAAATGGATTTCCATCAAGGCGCAGCTGTTTATGGAAGAAGATGGAGAGCAGTATTTTTATTGTGTTTTTGTAGATATAACGGATGAAAAACAGCTGCAGCAGAGAGTGCTGAATCTGTATGAAAAGGAGCTGTCTTATTTTGCGGAGGTATCTTCTGCGGAGGGAAGCATTCAGGGAAGCCTGAATGTGACTCAGGGGAGGCTGGAAACCTACGTTTCAACTTCGGAAATGGCGGTGGCCCATATCGGGATTTCCTATGAGGATACTATTTTCAGCCTGGAGCGATCAGCCATGGATCCGGAAATTAGGAAAAGGATTGGAAGCACTCTGGAACGGGAGAAGGTGCTGGCCGATTATGCCAACGGAAAAACGGATTATCACTTTGAATTCCTCCGCAGAAGCAACACCGGAAGCAGCTTCTGGGAGAGTACGAAGCTGCGCTCCTTCAGGAATCCGGAGAGGACTGCATTTCAAAAATAGGAATTTCCTCCCGTCTCCTTTTGTCCCTGATAAATGATATCCTGGATGCGGAGGCCAAGGGCGTGGAGTATGAATGTATCGTGGACCCGGTGCTGGACGATTATTATATCGGGGATGCCATGAAGCTGCAGCAGGTGCTGATCAATATTTTAAACAATGCCATCAAATTTACCGGCGAGGGCGGTAAGGTGACCTTTTCCGCATCCCAGCGCAGGAAAACAAAAAACGACGCCATGCTCCGTTTTATTGTCAATGACACGGGAGTGGGGATGGGTGATGATTTTATCCCGCATATATTTGAACCCTTTTCCCAGGAATCCACAGGAACCACCTCCCTTTACGGAGGCACGGGTGCAGAGGACAACCAGATTAACACCGAAGTGGCGGTGATGCTTCTGGAAAGCAAGGGCTTTACGGTGGATAGCGCGGAGAACGGACTCATTGCAATGACGGCCAATGCCTTTGATGATGATATTGAAAAGAGCAAGGCGGCGGGTATGAATGCCCATCTGGCCAAGCCCATTGAACCGGAGCGTATGTTCCAGACGCTTTATGATTTCATTTTTGGAAAAGAAGATTATTAGTAACAGGCAGCGAAAAGAGCCGGGATTGAGGCTTCACGGAATCCCGGCTCTTTTTGTGCGGCCGCTGCGCATCTGCGGCTACGGCTGATTGTCCCGGATGATAAAATGGTTCTTGTTTACCTTAAGAAGCCCGTCCTTCTGCATTTTACCCAGCTCATTGGACAGGGCGCTCCGGTCCACGCTCAGATAATCTGCCAGCTGCTGACGGTTGAAGGGAATCGTGAATTCACTGCTTCCCTGGGAGGACGCCTGGAAGGAAAGGTAGGACAGAAGCCTTCCGCGGATTGATTTGGGAGAGGTATGGAAAATCCTGCGGGAGAGAATCAGATTTTTCTGTGCCGAGATGGTGAGCAGGTTCCGGATCAGCCTGCCGTGATACTCACAGGCGCCGGGGCAGGTTTGCAGCATTCTGGCGGCGTTGAGGAACAGGATTTCGGAGTTTTCCGAGGCAGTTACGCTTACCTGCATGGGCTCTCCCGGGATGCAGGCATAGGTTTCCGCAAAAATCATGCCCTCCCCCACGCTGTCCAGCAGGCTTTTATTCCCCCAGTGATCGTCATTTTCTATCTGCACACGACCGGAAAGCACCAGTCCGATTGCATCCACCGCTTCGCCGGCATGATAAACAGTGCTTCCTTTTATATAGTGCTTCTGTTCTGCGCCAAGGCAGGAAAGCATTGCCTTGATTTCTTCTTCCGTATTTCCCCGGAATAACAGAGTTTTTGACAAAAATTTATAATTCAAAAAAAATTTCCTCCATTTGTTGTTTTAACAACATACATGTTGGAAGGATTGTATTATACTTACTCCAGAAAGTCAAGTAAAGAGTTCCCGATGTGATAGCTAAGAATTCCCGGCGTGACAGGCCCATAGGTAAGCTGCTGTGATCCGGGAGTAATAAAAGGAGGTAGGAATTATGGTAAGAAAAATTATTCATATTAATGAAGAAAAATGCAATGGCTGCGGTCTTTGTGCTTCGGCGTGTCATGAAGGTGCAATCGGAATGGTTGACGGCAAGGCAAAACTGCTCAGGGATGATTATTGTGACGGGCTGGGAGATTGCCTTCCCGCCTGTCCTACAGGAGCGATTTCCTTTGTGGAGAGGGAGGCGGCGGCCTATGATGAAGGCGCGGTCCTGGAAAATAAAAAGAAAAAAATGCAGCCAGAGGGCGGGGCTGTTTCCGGCGGCTGCCCCGGCAGCAGGGCAAGGGAGCTTGACAGACAGGAGACGCAGCAGCCTGAACATGCAATGGAGGCTGTTCCCTCCCGGCTGCGGCAGTGGCCGGTACAGATCAAACTGGCGCCGGTGAATGCCCCTTATTTTAACGGAGCCAGCCTGCTGGTTGCCGCGGATTGTACCGCGTATGCTTACGGCAATTTCCATCAGGATTTTATCCGCGGTAAGGTGACCCTTATTGGCTGCCCCAAGCTGGACAGTGTGGATTACAGTGAAAAACTGACGGAAATCATCCGTCAAAACGACATCAGGAGCCTGACTATTGTAAGGATGGAGGTGCCCTGCTGCGGCGGTATCGAACACGCGGCGGTGACAGCCCTGAAAAAAAGCGGCAAATTTATCCCCTGGCAGGTGGTAACGATATCCACTGACGGCCGGATACTTGAAAAATAAAAGGAGAAACAGGGTGGGAACCATCGGCAGCCTTCCCTGTCAGGGTATGTTTTATATGCGCAGCGGTTTTGGCATGCATTTTTATTCTGGCGGGCTGCGGGAACGGCAATCAGGTGGTGAATTATGAGGAGACAGACCGGGAGAGCATTACGCTTACCTTTTTTGGGAATAAGTATGAACCGGAGAACGTTCTTATTATATTATAGAAGAGATCATATCGGAGTTTATGAAAGAAAATCCGGGTATCAGGATATCTTATGAAAGCCTGAAGGGGACTGCATATTATAATGCGCTGGAAAAGCGGATGGCGGCGGGAAAAGGCGATGATGTGTTTATGGTCAACCACGATATCCTGCTGGAACTGAAAAACCAGGGGCTTGTGGCTGATTTATCCGGGCTTGGCACGATGTCAAATTTTACGGAGAGTATGCGGGGACAGATGGAGGTGGACGGCAGGATATACTGGGTGCCAACCACCGTATCCGTTTTCGGGCTTTACTGCAATCTGGATCTTTTGAAGGAGCATAATCAGAAGGTGCCGGAAAATCTGGGAGAATGGATGGCGGCCTGCGAGTATTTTGCGGGGCAGGGAATCACTCCTGTGATTGCCAATAATGATATTTCGCTGAAGACGCTTGTAATCGGCAGGGGATTTTACTCCCTGTATCAGGAGAAAAGGAAAAAAGAAGTATTTTCCAGTCTGAACAGCGGTGAAGAGGCATTGAGCGATTATCTGGAACCGGGCTTCCTCCTTGTAAAAGAAATGATTGATAAGGGGTATGTGGATGCGAAGAAAACGGTGGAAACCAGGAAGACATCCGATGATTTATAGGAATTTACCAAAGGGGAAGCCCCTTTTATGCTGACCGGGGCATGGGCGGCAGGAAGAGTGGAACCAATAAGAAGGATGGGATTATAAATCCGTATATAAGCAGCGTCACAGGGGTGAATGTATTTGACCTGTTTGTCCGGATCGATTTGCGGGACGGTGAGACGGGGTTCCTTGTGAAGGAATATGAAGTGGAAAATATTGTGGATAGCTTTTCCCTGTCATTTTATAATGACGCGGGTTTTTCCTATGTAATAAATACAACCGGGGACGTACTGATTCGTCCGCCCCATCCCAACAGCAATAAGACGGTCCAGAACCTGTTTGATATGCTTCCGGTCACTCAGAACAGTGAGAATAAAATCCGGGAGTTTGCCAAAGCCCTGGAAGATTTCCGTACGGGCTGGGCTGTATTTGCATATCAGGAGGAACAGATGGTATTCTGCTATACGCCGCTGAAGCTGCAGTCCGACTGGTATCTGATTTCCATCATTCCAGGAATGTGGTGGAGAAGCGGACGAATGAAATCCTGATGCGTACAATGACGCTGATAGCCAGCATTATTCTTGGGATTTTCCTGCTTGTGGCATTCTATGTCCGCTATGTGAACAGGACTGACAGAAAGCTGGGCAATCAGGCGGAATACATAGGGCATTTATATAATGCGGTGCCGGAAGGGATTGCCCTTATCACGCAGGAGCAGCCGCTATGCATTCTGCAATTGAACAGAGAGGGCCTCAGATTGCTTGAATATCCGGAGGATGCGCAAAACGACGTGCCCAAAGGCAACGCCATAAAGGATATCGTCCACCCGGAGGATTATGAGCAGACGATAGGTTTTTTCAGGGATACAGCGGAGAATGACAGGAAAAACAGGTTTGAAAACAGGGTGATGCGCCAGGATCCATATTCGGAGGATAAGCTGGCCATTCTTATTTCACGCAGGAATGGCCCACCTGGATGACAGGGACCGTGTGGTGGAATGTCTGCGCAAAATCAGCCTGTCCAGCCAGCATCTGCTCAGCCTGAACAATGATGTGCTGGATATGTCTAAAATCGAAAGCGGAAAGCTGTCGCTCAGGGAGGAACCCTTTAACTTCGCGGAGCTGGTGGCGGATGCGGTGGAGCTGGTACGGCCTCAGGCGAATGCCGGTCATCTGAATCTGGAAATCCAGTTTACCATGCTTAAAAACGAAAAAGTAATCGGAGATTCTCTCCGTATCCGTCAGGTCTGCATCAATATCCTGAGCAATGCAGTGAAATATACGCCGGAGGGCGGAAGCGTTCTGGTGGAGGTCAGACAGGAAAGCAGTATGCGCAGGGGATACGGGAATTATATTTTCCGGTGTGAGGATACCGGTGTGGGAATGAATGAAGAATTCCTGAAAAAGCTGTTCCAGCCCTTTGAACGTGCGCAGGATTCCACTATCAGCAAAATTACGGGAACCGGTTTGGGAATGGCAATTACTAAAAATGTGGTGGAGATGATGAACGGCGACATCCATGTGGAAAGCTGTCCCGGGAAAGGCTCTGTCTTTACAGTGACTATGCCTATGCAGCCGGAAAATGCCCAGGTGGAGGAGGTCCCCGGGGAAAGCCAGGGAAGTCGGGGTGACGGCCTTCCTTGCCAAACCTTTTTACCGTTCCAAAGTATGTTATCTGCTCAGTGAGCTGAGTGGAGACAGGGAAGGTACGAAACCTGTACGGCCCGGCTGGAAGGCAGATTACAGGGACAAAGGGTTTTGCTGGCAGAGGATAATGAAATCAACCGGGAAATTGCCAGGAAACTTGTGGGAGAAAGCGGCGTCGTTATTGAGGAGGCCTGTGACGGAGCGGAAGCGGTCAGGATGGTGCGGGAATCAGAAGAAGGTTACTATGACCTGATCCTGATGGATATCCAGATGCCTGAAATGGACGGCTATGAGGCAACAAGGGAAATTCGGGCCCTGGAACGGCAGGATGTGAAAAGACTGTCGATTGTAGCCATGACGGCGAATGCATTTGCAGAGGATGTGAAGGCGGCCTGCCGGGCGGGGATGAACGCCCACCTGGCAAAACCGATCGATCTGAATGAGCTGGAACGGATACTGAAACAATACCTGTCGGAAGGGAAGCTTGTCATGCTTCTCATAATAGAAATGCTTTATCCCTGTATAAATATACAGGCAAAGGAGCCGGAATCGGGACTGGTGCTGCGCGTGGCCTTCCCTGAAGTGGATGGATTTACGGAAATCGATAGGGAAGGCAACCGGCACGGTGTAGTTGTGGACTATCTGAATGAGATAGCCAAAAATACCGGATGGAAATATGAATACATTCCTACGGACAGTGAAAGTATGACCGACAGATTCCTGGCGGGCGAATTTGATCTGATGGGGGCACCTACTACAGAAAAGAGTTTGAAAAGTTTTTTGCCTATCCTGATTATAATTCGGGCTACACCAAATCAGTGCTTCTGGCGCGCCGGGACGATATGAGCATTAAGGCCTATGACCTGAAAAGTATTGAAGGAAAGACTATAGGCGTATATGAGCGTGCGGGTGAGAATATCCGGCATCTGAAGGTATATCTGGAAAGCAGGATTCCAATCCTAACTTTGCCGAAGAACGCTACAAGGCCAATTTTCCGGACGGCAGCATTGCAGGCATTATCCTGAATGAAGAGGAAAAAGAATATATCGCGCAGAAAAAGATGGTTTCCGTTGCGGTAGTGGAAAACTGGCATCCTCTGTTCTGCGCGCAGACGGATAATGATCTGCATGACGGTATTATATCAGATGTCCTGGGTGCCGTAGCCGGATTTACCGGACTGGAATTTGAGTATGTGTATACGAACAGCTATGCGAAGGCGCTGGCTATGGTGCAGGAAGGAAAAGCGGATATGCTGGGCGCGTTTATGGGAAACGAAGAGGAAGCTGCACAGATGGATCTGGCGCTTTCCGCTTCCTATGCTTCCCTGAACGATATCCTGGTAAGAAATAAGGCGGTCAGTTACCCATCGGAAGGTCTAATCGGCGGTATTATAGAGGGGCGGGAAATGCCTAAGGAAGTAGCCGCCGCCGAGGTAAGGTATTTTAAAACCGTACCTGAGACTTAACCTGCATGGAGAAGAACGTTCCCGAAAATATCCGTGAGAACCTGGGAAAAATACGCTCCTCCTCCCATTATCTGCTGAATCTTATCAGTGACATCCTGGATATGAGCAGGATAGAGAATGAAATGATGACAATAACCAGCGAACCTTTTTCCATGGGACGCGTGGCGGATGAACTGAAAAGCATGATGACTGCGGAGGCAGGCAGACGAGGGTTGGAATTTGTCCTGGAGGATGGGATAAAGGATGATATTCTCTCCGGGGATGCCATACGGCTGAAGCAGGTGCTGATGAATCTGATTTCCAATGCCTTCAAATTTACGCCGGCAGGCGGCAGGGTAATAGTGCGGAACCGGCCTGGGCCTTGCCATCAGTAAAACAATTGTTAAGCTGATGGGCGGGGAACTGAAGCTGAAAAGCGAACAGGGAAAGGGCAGCGAGTTCTATTTTACAGTGGAATTTCCGCTTGCCATGTTGGAATCGGAAGAGGAAAAAGAGGAAACGCCGCAGTCTCTGGGAGAAATCAGGATATTGCTTGCGGAAGATAATGATCTGAATGCTGAAATTGCAGAGGAGCTGCTGCAGATGAAGGGAGCGCAGGTTTGCAGGGCTGAGAATGGCGAAACGGCGTTGAAAATGTTCCGCGACAGCAGTGAAGGCGAATTCCAGGCGATTCTCATGGATCTCCAGATGCCGGTAATGGACGGGCTGGAAGCATGCAGGGCCATCCGGAAGCTGGAACGGGCGGCTGCGGCGGCAGGGATGAACGGCTTTGTTACTAAGCCGGTGGATGTGGATTATCTGTATCATGTTTTGAACAGGGTTATGAATAAAAGCAGGCAGAAGCCTCAGGCCGGGGATTAACCCCAGCCCGGCAGTTCCGTGAAAAGCTGTGTTTCAGAAAAGAGCATCCAGCCCTTTTCGCTTCCATCGGTGCGTTCCATCTTTACAAAGATGAGTTCTTCCGTACAGGGAGCCAGGGCCAGACAGTACATCTGGTCTCCGGGATCCAGTATAAAGGACGGTACCCCGGAAGGCTGATCTTCCGGTGAATCAAAGAAGGGCAGCGCCGCCTGTGCTGTATAGACAAAGGGTTCTCCATACATCCAGGGGACTTTCATCTCATATTCGTCCTGCTGCAGCTGAGTGAAGCCGTTATCGCTGCAGCGGAAGGAAAGCTTTACGTAATAGCATCCAAGACCGTTTACGAATACCGGTGTGTCGGCCCAGACAGAAAGGGTGCCGTCACCCGGTATTTTTATGTAATTTCCATATCCCTCATCCCAGGATGAGATGCGGTAAAGATTTCCGGTGCCGTTTAAGACGGAGGTCTCCGCCAGATCGCCAAGCTCTTTGAGTGCGTCATTTTCATAAGACAGAAGCTTCAGCATGAAAATGCAGTCATTTTCTTCCTGTCCCTTCAGAACCAGTTCCTTTTTCCCATCGGCCGCGTCCAAATCTGTTACCCAGACATAATATCCTGCGGCTCCCTGCTTCAGACTCCAAACCTCGCGTCCGTCAATCTCAATGCTGATGCCCTCTGACCGATACGATTCCTCGTCATAGTCCGTCTTGAAACAGATTATTTCCGGCAGACCGTCTCCGTTCAGATCGTACCATGCATTCTCGTTTGGCTGCAGGGCTGCGAACAGGCCGTCCTGTCCACTGTTTTTCTGTTCCCAAATGCTCTGCAGGGCATTCTGGCCGCCAAACCAGTCTGCTGAGACGATTTCTCCGATTAAGGTGCCTGACAGCCCGTCGTTTTCCGATATGACAGCCAGACTGCCGCCTTCCATAGCGCAGGCAACGGTTTTATTCAGTGAATTATCCGTCATGTTTACCTGGATGAGACCATTCCCCCGCAGCCAGATTTCACGTATCCAGTAATTCTCTGCCTGGAAAGGGGCAATGCAGTCCGCAGCGCCTTCCAGGGCCAGAAATTCCTCCTGGGTGAGGGGACAGGAACCGTACTCATGAAAAGCGCCGCCGGCGTAGTAAAAATAGCAGGGCTTATAAGAATGGCCGGCGCCGTCGGTTCCCCCATCGAAGGAGCTTTGGGTCAGGAAAAAATTGTCATTTCCATCCTTTGTCAGGTTCATTCCCTTTCCCGAAAGAACAGTTTCGTAGGGGCTGCCGTCCTGAACTCCCCAAAGAAAGGAGAGGGTGGAGCTGGCGCCATCTGTTTCCGCGTACCAGTAGCAAAGGCCATCGGCAGTTTCCAGGACAGCGCTGCGATCCTGAAAATATTCAGGCTGCTCCCCGACAGTTTGGCCATCCGGCGTCTGCCTTCTGGGGGCAAGCTGCTGCGTCCCCCCTGCGCCGGCAAACCAGATATGTCCCTTCAGATAACCATCCTGCCTGGTTCCGGTAAAGGCAAAGGCCTCCCGGACTCCGTCATTATCATAATCCGCACAGTCGAACAGTAAAACCTCTTCTTCCGAAGCCTCCTGAAGGGCGGCCAGAAGAGCCGAGTCCTCTTGCGACAGGGCTTTCCCGCCGAAGCTTTGCCCGGCGTTATCTGTCTGCGCGCCGTTTTGCGTTTCGGGTACGGAATGGCTGCCATCCTGGCTTTGCGCGTCGGAAGCCATTCCCGCGTCAATAACCGGATCCGCGGCATTATCCGCAGGCAGGCCGCACCCGCCAAGAAGGGCGGCGCTGAGTAAGAGCGCGGTGGCAAGACAGGTAAGGGCGGGAACGGTTATAGGGGTATTTTTTTCCATAGATGCTCCTCCTTTGCTGAGGAAGGTGGTTTCCGGCAGATGAATGCCGTTATTAATTGTTCTGATTTAATGTTATATCCTGGAGCGGATTTCCGCAAGATGCCCGGGGAAATATTAAAGAAATCGTAACTTTTGAATTTTCAGTGTATTTTCACAGTTTAAAGAGTGGCTAAGATCGCAGACACGTAGTATACTGGTTGCATTGAACAGCTCTGGCTTTAATGGATAAGCGCAGGAAAATGCGCGGATGGGAGTAAATATGACGGAAACAGATGTAAACCAGCTTTGGGAAAAGCTGGCCGGACGCCCCGCTGTGGAAGCGATTGCGCTCGGCGGATCCCGGGCAACAGGAAAAGCGGATAAAAAATCCGACTATGATGTATATGTATATCTGCAGGGAGAATTCCCGGCCTGTGAGCGGGAGAAAATACTGGGTGAATTTTGTCCGGTTATGGAAATCAACAATCATTACTGGGAGATGGAGGATAACTGCACCCTGGGAAATGGGGTGGATTTGGATATTATTTACCGGAGGCTGGAGGATTTCGCGGCGGGTATCCGCTGGGTGGTGCAGGAAGGGAATGCTTCCAACGGCTATACCACCTGTATGTGGCATAACCTGAAGACCTGCCGGATTCTTTATGACGGCACCGGCCGCCTGACCGGGCTGAAGAAAGACTTTGATGTGGAATATCCCCGGGAGCTGAAAAGGAATATTGTGCAGCGGAATATGAAGCTGATGAACGGCGTCCTGCCCTCCTATGACATGCAGATAAAAAAAGCGAGGCAAAGAAGGGATCTGGTAAGCATCAACCACAGGACGGCCGCATTTCTGGAAAGCTACTTTGATGTTATTTTTGCATTGAACGAAATGACGCATCCCGGTGAAAAACGGCTGATGCGGCTTTGTATGGAACAGTGCCATATCCTGCCTGCCTGCTTTGAAGAGAACCTGGAGGGGCTTTTCACCCATATGTTTGACGGGCAGGGGGAAGAATATCTGTGCAGGCTGGTAAAGGAGCTGCAGACAGTTTGTTCCGCCCAGGGCTTCTAAAGGCCCGCTGACGGTTCTTTGATATATGCTTCAGCTTCGGCTGCCGTGAGCCTTCTGATTTCTGTATGGGGAAATTCTCTGTATTCAGGCCTTCTGTAAACGGGCCGCATTGCAGTACAGGATTTTCCCCTGTTCTTTTCCAGATATTCCTTCAATGTAAATTCATCTCTGAAAATCTTAAAGGATTTCCTTCCATTGGAAGCTGTGATTTCGTATATGCCGCAATTTGTTTTTTCGGTGGCATCTGCTGTCCGCAGGTAGAGCTTTGCTGTTTCCGCTGATTGAAAGGGAAAATTCCATCTTTGCAAGCCGTTTTTTCCCGTTTTATTGATGCAAATGCATCTGCCGCAGGTACCGCAGATGTATTGCAGATGATTTTCCAGGCAGTCCCGTGGGTTTTGCAGCGGGGTTGCTCTTTTTTTGTTGCTGTAGCATTCCGGGCATTCAGTCATATTATTTCTCCTTTAATAGGTTATATTAGCGGGATGTGAGGGGAAGCAGGTTCTTTTTTTGACAGGCGGGAAAGCCGCCGGAATGGATTAACAGCTGTATGCACAATCACTCCACAGTTAAAGTATAGACTCAGACATAATGAGAGTGTCAAGAAGAAAATAAAAATATAAAATTTATTACTAATACGTATTGATTTTGATTTCTTATCGATTTATCTTCTTTTTAAGGATATCCTTCAAAACAGGGAAGGAGGAAGTCTATGGCATTTATGCCGGGACAAAAATTCAGGCAGGATATGAGATAGTAATTAGACGATAGGTACATTAAATGAAAGAAGGAATTAACTGCCCGGCGCCGGGCGGTTACAGAGGATTGATATATAAATGAAGAAAAGATAACGGCATTGGAGAAAAAAATTCAAAAGGAGCATGGCAATATTGCGGGCATGGTGGTTCTGAAAGACGGCAGGACGGTATATGAAAATTATTTTAACGGCTGTGGGGCCGATGATACCATCCATGTATTTTCGGTGACAAAGAGCATTGTTTCCATATTGGCGGCCCTTGATTTACTGGGAGGAAGGAAGCCGGCGGGTGAATTCCGGTATATGGAAATGATAGGGCCGGATATTTTATCAGGGCTCCTTGCCAATACAACGGGGCAGCCGGTGCTTGATTTTGCCAGGGAGGCTTTATTTGAACCGCTTCATATTGCCGTTGCTTCCAACATTGTTTTATATACTCCGCAGGAGCACGTGGCATTTATAAAAAAGAATTGTGCCAGCGGCTGGGTTGCGGACGAAAAAGGACATAATACGGCGGGCTGGGGGCTTACGCTCACCGCTGTGGACATGGCAAAGATCGGACAGCTGTATCTGGACGGCGGGAAATGGGAAGGCAGACAGATTGTATCAGAGGAATGGGTGGCGGAGAGCACGGCGGAACACAGCCGTTGGGAGAAGGAAAAATTGTCTTACGGATATCTGTGGTGGACTGGTATATTAAATGGTTATGCCGCCATGGGAAACAGCGGGAATATCATTTATGTTAATCCTGCGGATAAGATGGTGGTTTCCATTGCCGCACTGTTTAAGCCCACTGCCAAAGATATTACGGAATTTATTGATAAGGATGTTAAGCCATTGTTCTGTGGGGCCGAAGGGTGAATCGGAGGGTATATGGAAATAATAGGAAATAAGCCCGGCCGCCCGAGAGAGAGGACGGCACGGACGCCGTGCTGGTTATCAGGACATAAAAAGGGAGGGGCAGTCTGCTCCTCCACAGTTCCCCAACGCCTTCCTCAGCAGCTGAGAGCCTTTTTTATCTCCATATACTTTTCCTTTCCGATGGGAATCTGGATCCCGTTCAGAAGGGTTGCCTGGTAACGGCAGATTTCACGGACATAATTTCTGTTCACCAGATAGCTTCGGTGAATCAGCAGAAAGGGAGGGCGGTACAGCCTGTGCAGCGTTATGCGGACCGGAAATGCGGATTCCGCCGTAAAGATGTGGCAGATTTTGTTGTCTGATTTAATATAGAGGATTTCTGCCGGAAAGATATAATGTATTTTCCCGTTCAAATCCCTGAGGGACATTTTGGTTTCGGGTTCGGCGGACAGAGGCTGCGCCGGTACGTTTACAATGCTTTTTCCGGCATCTGCCAGACCGCTGTTATTCCTTGCCTGGGGCCTGCTGTGGGACATGTTCGCATGAACCAGAAGAAGCCTTTCCCCGGCCTGCCTCCAGACAAAGGTAAACACTATTTTCGAGGCGGACAGCAACCGGCCGTCCATGTAAGCCGTAATGGAAAAACAGCCGCAGATTACCCACAGACAGCGTTCATGGGAAACAACGGCGTATTCTTCCTGGGATATTGCCTCGCTGACTTCCGGCTCCGGACTGAGCAGGTCCGGGCTGAGCGGCCCCGGGCTTACAAGCCCTGGGCCATTCTGTATAAGTAAGGGATCGTAATCCCCAATCAGGACAAAGCTTCCGTCCAGCTGCTTCATAAAGGAATCAGACTGTCTGCTTACCAGCAGACGTATCATATCCTGTGTTTTATCTATGATATCCTGCTCTTTAAATCTCTGGTACTTCATACAATAATTCCTTCCTTATTTCCATATAACGGTCAATGTTATTATAATGCGCTATTCCATATTATGTAAATGCGAAATTTTATTTTTATGCTGATCCGTGCAATGAAAATCCGATTTCGAATAATAATTTCCAATTGCGCTTAAATAACCGTTATCCGGCAAAGATTTCCCGTTCATTCACTTATTATGCACTTTCGAATAAGATAGGGTAAATGATTATGAACAGGAGGGGAAGAGCTTGGTACAGTTATGTAAATACTGGGGTTTCGTCCTGGCTTCCTACGCTGCGTTTATCATATATGGCTTTAAGGCATGCAGATATTCCCGGGAAATTCTTGGCATGCCTGTTTTTACCAGGGGCCGTGGTATCATGGTTCCCGCGGCCGCGTTGGCGGTGCTTTGGATGGTGGTATTTTCCGGCATTCCCATGATTGTTGTTTATATATTCCTGTACAGTCTGCTTTTGCTTTATTTTCTGCTGGCTTTTCAGAACAGCCTTTCGGTTGCGCTGATATTGCTGGTGGCCCTGGCGTCTACCATATCCCTGGAGGTTTTCCGAAGGACCATTTCCCAGGATGCCATACAGAAATTAATCAGCAACAGGAACCAGCTCTATTTTACTACCACATCCCAGCTGCTTATTGATGCATATCTGTTTATTTTAAGCATTGCTTTCGACGGAAACCCGTACACCGGGCTGATGCTTCTTTTTTTCGTGGTCACTTCGGTTCTTTTATTCGGCGCATTTTATACTTCCTTCATCCATGCGGTTAAAATGAGCATTCTGGAGGTATATGAGACAAAGTCCAGAGAACTGGAACAGCTGCTGGAACAGACCAATCGGGACATTGGCGAGCTGAAAAGCGAGGCCTATACGGATGTACTGACCAATACGTCAAGCCGCAGGTACGGATTGCTGGCGCTCCAGAGGGCGCTGAAGGAAAAGAAAAAGCTTTGTGTATGCATGATCGATCTGGATGGGCTGAAATATGTAAATGATACTTTGGGGCATCAGGAAGGAGACCGCTATCTCACGGCGGTAGCAAGAGTGCTGCTGGAACTGTTTGAAAGAAAAAATGTGAGCAGGCTGGGAGGAGATGAATTTCTTGTCCTGTTTCCGAACAGAAACGAAGAGGAAGCTGAATTGTTGATGCAGGAGGTTAATAAAAGGCTGGCTCAGTTTTTCCTGTGGCCGGATAAAAAAATCTGTCCCGTTGTCAGCTACGGAATTGCCGATGCGCAGAAGCTGCCATTCTGTTCCGTTTCCGACCTTCTCCATGCGGCGGATGAAAAGATGTATGAAATGAAAAAACACCGAAAAAAGGCTGATTAAGGAATGGGGAAAGGACGGGAAAATTCATGGCGGAGCGCAGAGAGGTGTGTTATACTTTTCCATAATAAGAACAGAAGCTGCGAAGAAACAAAACAGCTGCAATTAAGAAAGGAAATACACCTATGAATGAAAAAACCATGAAAACCGCCGTGGTAGGCTGCGGAGCGATCAGCGATATCTATCTCACCAATATGATAAACCGCTTTGATATTCTGGAGGTTGCGGCCTGCTGTGCAAGAAATCCGGAGCATGCCGCCCGGAAAGCGCAGCAGTACGGAATAAAGGCCTCCACCTATGAGGAAATCCTGGCGGACGAGTCCATTGAACTGATTGTTAATCTTACCCCGGCCCCGGCGCACTATGAAATTATCAAAAAGGCTCTTGAGGCAGGAAAACATATATACACGGAAAAGAGCATGACCGTCAGCCTGGAGGAGGCCGCGGAGCTGGTCAGGCTTTCGGAGGAAAAAGGCCTGTACCTTGGTTCTGCGCCGGATACCTTTCTTGGTTCGTCCTTCCAAACCGCCAGGAAGGCGATTGATGACGGCCTGATCGGGGAAATCACCTCCTGCACCGTGGCGGCTAACCGGGATCTGAATTTCCTGTGCAGCATCAGTTCCTTCCTTCTCATGCCTGGCGGAGGAATCTGTTACGATTACGGCGTATATTACCTGACCGCGCTTGTGAGCATACTGGGAAGCGTCAGGCGGGCCTGCGGCATTGTCCGCAATCCCTATCCGCTGCGTACAAACTGCAATCCGTCCAGTCCTGATTTCGGGAAAGAAATGATTCATAAAAATGAAAGCCAGGTATCCGCAGTGCTGGATTTTTCGGACGGCTTTACCGGCACCTTCCAGTTGAACGGGGACAGCATTATTTTTGACCAGGCGGGAATTACCATCTACGGAACCAGGGGAATTCTCAGGCTTCCCGATCCGAACCAGTTCGGCGGCGAGGTTTTATATCTCCCGGCCTCCTTTGATTTTGCAAATCCTCCCAAACCGCAGAGCCTTCCTGACATATTCGGCTTTTCGGATAATTCCAGAGGAATCGGCCCTGCAGAAATGGCCCATGCCATCCGGGCAGGAAGGCCCTGCCGCGCGGGGAAGGAAATGGCTTATCATGTGCTTGAAATCATTACGGCAATCATGAAGAGCAGCGAAACAGGTTCCTTCTGTGAAATTCATTCCTCCTGTGAACGCCCAAGGCCGTTAAAACCGGAAGCCTTAAACGGCGTCTTCAGCCTGGATTAAACCTTGTCCCAAAAGACATGGATCCGGTTAGCTTCCTGTCAGCTTCGGGGTATGTCCTGCCCGGAATCGAAATTATGCAAACCGAATCTGAAGTTTTGTCGATATACTTTTTGCCGCATAATTACTATAATAAATGTATGGACTGTCCCGCCCGGCTCAGGCTGCCGGGACGGATATGGAAAAAGGAGGAGAGGTATTATGCAGACAAGGGAAGAATTACTGCAGCACAAAGAGATTGATGAGGGGATGCTGAAGGCCGCGTATGACAAAGCGGCGGAGCTGATCAAAACGGCCACAGCCGAGTTCACGGAAAAATTTCCGCCGTCCGCCAGCGTAAATCATTTTTACCAGCCGGGAAGCAATTATGAGTGGACGCCAGGCTTCTGGACCGGCGAGGTGTGGCTGGCTTATGAAAAGACAGGCGATGAAGCTTTGAAGAAAACCGCAGAGATTGAGGTGCAGGATTTTTACAGGAGAATAAAGGAAAAGGACGGCGTAAACCATCACGATATGGGCTTTTTATACTGTCCCTCCTGCGTGGCTGCTTACAAGCTTACCGGAAATGAGACCGGAAAGGAAGCGGCGATCATGGCTGCCGACAATCTTATGACCCGCTTTCATGAAAAAGGCCAGTTCTTCCAGGCATGGGGGACGCTGGGAGACGAGAACAATTACCGTCTGATCATTGACTGCCTGCTGAACATGCCGCTTCTTTTCTGGGCCGGAGAGGTGACCGGAAACGGAGAATATGCAAAAAAAGCGGAAGCACATATCAAGACTGCAATGAAGAATATCATCAGAAAGGATCATTCCACATATCATACCTTTTTCTTTGATGTGAATACGGGTGAACCGAAAAAGGGAGTTACCCATCAGGGCTACCGCGACGGCTCCGCCTGGGCCAGAGGACAGGCCTGGGGCATCTACGGCTCCGCGCTTGCCTACAAATTCCTGCGGGATGATGAATATGCCGATATTTTCTGCAAGGTAACAGATTATTTCCTGGAGCATCTGCCCAAGGACATGGTCCCTTATTGGGATTTTGACTTCTGCGACGGCAGCGAGGAGCCCAGGGATTCCTCTGCGGCGGCGATTGCGGCCTGCGGCATGCTGGAAATGAGCAAATATCTGCCGGAAGAAAAGGCGGCTTACTATACGGGAATGGCCAGACGGCTTCTGTATGCGCTGGTAATGGAATGTGCGGTTACCGATCCTGCACAGTCCAACGGACTGCTGTTTCACGGAACCTATGCAAAAAGCTCTCCCTACAACACCTGCCCCAACAATGGCGTGGATGAATGTGTGATTTGGGGCGACTATTTTTACATGGAAGCGCTTACCAGGCTTTCCCGCGACTGGGAACCTTACTGGTATTGATTGCGTACTGCGGGGACAGAAAGGACAACGGGCTGAAGGCGGCGCGCTTTCGGCCTCCCGAATCGGACGGCAGCCATTAGCTGCCTGCCCGCGCAAGCGGGCGGATAGGAGCGGAAAAAAAATGACATTGGATCAATATTTTGACAGACCGGATTCCTGCTATTTTGTGCCGGATCCGGGAAAACTGGCGGCTTACTGCCGGGAAAACTGGGAAGAGGACGTAAACCATATCCTGCGCATTGCGGACGAGGTATGTGAAAACACCTTCCTCTTTGACTTAAGCTGGGATATGGAGCGGACCTATGAGCCTGTGACCTTTCCGGAGGATATCGACTGGAGCTTCACACCTTCGGGAGATCCGGAATTTGTCTGGCAGTTTAACCGCCACAGATATTTTATCTGTCTGGGACAGGCCTGGAGGCTGACCGGAGATGAAAAATACGTAAAGGGCTTTCTGCGGCTGATAAATGACTGGATGGACCGGGTGCCCCTGAATGAAAAGACCGGAACCGGACCCTGGCGCATGCTGGAAACCGGGCTGCGGGGAGAGACGTGGACGAAGGCCATCCGCTATTTTAAGGACAGCAGCCTGATAACGGAGGATTTTCTGGAACGTTTTGCAGCCTGCCTGCGCCTCCATGCACAAAGGCTGGTGGAAAAGGGCGGGGATGCCAGGCTGCAGAGCAACTGGTGTGTCCTGGAGAACAGCGGCCTGTTTGAAATTGCCATGGGGCTGCCTCAAACGGAGGAAACCGGACGCTGGGCGGCTCTGGCGCTTAAGCGTATCCGGGAGTCAGTTAAGGTGCAGGTTTATGAAGACGGCAGCCAGTGGGAGCAGTCGCCCATGTACCATAACGAAGTATATCACTGCCTTTGCTGCGTGATTTACCTGGCAAAAGCCAACGGCATACGGCTGGATCCGGCCATGGAGGATGTGGTGCACCGCATGGCGCTGGCCAATGTCATATGGAAAAAGCCGGATGGCTGCCAGTTTACCCAGGGAGATTCCGACGATACGGATTTGAGGGACAAGATCACCATGGGCGCATGGCTTTTCAAGGACCCGGTTTTGAAATATTCAGGCTTCCCGCGGCTGGATTATGAAAGCGCATGGGATTTCGGGTACGGAGCCGTCGCCGGCTATGACGCCCTTGCCTGCCTGCCGCCTGATTTTACTTCGGCGGCCCTTAAGGACAGCGGGAATTATTATCTTCGTGAAAGCTGGGAAAAGGATGCCAATCTGCTTCATTTTACCTGTGGGGCCATGAGCACGGGCCACTGCCATGGGGACAAGCTGCATGTGGATCTGGTGATAAACGGCGAGGATGTCCTGGTGGACGGCGGCAGATCTACCTATATGAATGTGCCCATCCGTTTCACCCTGAAGGACAATCCGGGGCACAATACAACAACGGTGGATGGAAAATCCTTCACGACTTTTGCGGATTCCTGGGAGACGGAGAAGCTGTCTCTTCCTGTGAACAGAAGCTTTCGTTTCGGAAAAACAGCTGATTTTGTGCAGGGCGGCCACCTGGGCTACATATCGGAGGGAATTTTCGTAAACCGCCGCGTTATCTGGATAAAACCGGACATATACCTGATTAACGATCAGTTTTACGCAGCGGGAGAGCATGAATACAGGCAGTTTTTCCATTTTGCGCCGGAAGGAAGGCTTCAGACAGACGGCAGCATGGCGGCCTTCCGCGGGAAAAAGAACGCGGCATATTTCCGTTTCCTTACGGAAGGGACTGTGTTGGAACAGGGGACGGGCATTACCTCCCGGCACTATAACCAATGGGAAGAAAACAGCTGCCTGACGGCCAGACTGAAAAAAGAAGGCTTTGCCAGCATGATTACGGTCATAAACGGCGGAGACGCCCTGACGGAACCTGCCAGGGCAGAGCTTCTGGAGGTCCGCAGCCATACCCGCCAGGTGAAGCTTGCGGATGATGAAGCACAGGCGGTAAAAATTACGGTGGGAGACAGAAGTTATGTGGTGATTCTGTGTCACAATGAGGTTTTCCATGGTTCGGATGCCGTCATTGCAAATAACTGCTTTGGCGCCGGAAATGTGTGTGTGTTCGATGTAACCGGCGTAAAAGAGGGAGAACGGGTTTACGGAGGAGAAGTACTTCATGTCTGAAAATGTGACATGGGGCATGGAAGATAAAAAAGGGGCTTGCATAAGCCTCTTTTTTATGGGCGGGAATAAAAAACGACTTACATGGCCGGATGCCCGCAGCAGTTCAGCCCCGTCCGGGCTGTTGCCCGGCCTGGACAACGGTATGGAAAATAATTACATTTGTACTGTTTTCAGTAAGAGTTTTGTGATAAAATCAATTATATATCGTCAGAATGCCATTGCGGTAAAAAAATCTAAGGCGTGTGGAAGGAAGTAAGCGAAATGAGAAAGAACGGAAAAGCTTACCGGCAGCTTTATTTATCATATGCATTCATCTTTTTAATTCCGATTACTATGGGGATCCTGTTTTATTTTTATGCATATCGTGTAGCAAAGGATCAGGCGGATGCCTCTAACCGAAGCCTTATCCAGACGGTAAAGAATACCTGTGACAGGGAGCTGGGCTATTATGAAAATGCGTTGATCCAGTTGGCCCTGAATAAAAATGTGCAGCAGCTGTCCGCCGTGCGCGGGGAGTTCCGTTCTGATAATTCCTACCAGCTCTACCAGCTGCAGAACGAGCTTTCGGATCTGCAGGTCTCAATCAATAAAAACGGAAGCTTCTGCAAGGATATCATGGTTTACTTTAAGAACAGCGATAAGGTGGTTTCTTCTTTCGGCAATATGGATTTTTCCATGTACTGTGAGCTGTACTGTTTTGAAGAGGGAGAGACGGCGGCCCGGGACAGGCTGAAAAACCACCTGTCCGAATACCATTTCCGGGATTCCATCCGGATGGACAGTAAATGGACGGGAGGAAGGCCAGCCTTGCTTCTGACTATGACGAACCTGAAGGGAGACTTTGGGGAATCCTCCGCCATGATAGGAATGTGGCTGGATATGGAAGCGCTCAACAGCAGCATTGAGCTGGCGGCCTGGGAGTCCGGGCTGGACTGGATGATCATCAACCGGGAAGGCCAGATTATGAACAGTCCGGAGGAATACAGCGATATTGCGATCAGCTATGATAATCTGGAACAGGGTGGGGACCAGAAAACGGAATGGAAGGGCGAGACTTATATCATAAGAACTGTTTTTTCCGATGTATTTGACTGGAAATATGTCCTTCTGATGCCGGAGAAGCTGATCAGCGGTTCGGCGAGCAAAATGAAGAATATTTTTGTCGTGGGTATTTTTGTCTGCCTGCTTACCGGCTTCTGGGCGGCATCCCGTATGATGAAAATCAATTATAACCCTCTGAAGGTGCTTCTTGAGGTATTCAGGAAACATGATGAGGAGGAAGGCGCATATGTTGATAATGAATATCTGTATCTGAAGGAGAAAGCGATGCTGCTTCTGGAGGAATGCTCAGATTTCAAACAGCTGGTGAGCAGGAGCCAGGAGGTGGTGAAGCAGTATTACCTGACGGATCTGCTGATCAATGCCTATGATGAAAGCGGGGACACGCCGGACCGCGAGCTTATCTGCAGACAATTCAGGGAGGGAAGGAACCTGGTCCTGCTGTTCCTGGTAAAGGATGCGCCGAACCGGGGAGACAGCCAGGAGGAATACATACAGAAAAACAGCCTGCGTAAATTTATCATAGGCAATGTCTTCGGGGAAGGGCTGTCGGAGAGCTTCCGGTTGGAAAAGGTGGAACTGGGAGATATGGTAGCCATGATTTTAAGCCTGGGGAAAGAAGATACGGCCTATGAGGAGCGCCTGGCGGAAATTGTAGATGCCATGCAGAAGTTTATTTATGACAATTTTAATTTCCGCGTGGCTGTTCTGGCGGGAGAACCCCACAATGGGCTGGAAGGAGTGCATCTGTCCTGGCTGGAGGCAAAGGAAGCGGAGGAATTCGTGTCCGTGCTGGATCCAGACTTTATCAGCTACCGGGAAATCCGCAACAGCTCCCATAAAAAATACGATTATCCCACCGAGCAGGAGGAACGCATCATCTCGGCGGTGAAAAACCACAACAGCCAGCTTGCCGTATCCTATATAAATAAAATACTGGATGTGAATTTCCTGGAAATCAAAGCATCCCCTGAAATGTTCAAATACCTTTTATATGATTTAATCGGTACTCTGATGAAGGCCGCCCAGGAGGTAGGAGAGCCTTCCGATAAGGAGCTTGGCCTGAATGAAATATCCATCAAGCTTCCGCTGGATAAAATCAAGGACAAATTTTCCGCAGCAGTGGAAGAATTATGCCGTACCCCTGAAATACAGGGCAGCGGATACAGCCAGAACCAGCAGCTGTGCCAGAAAATACAGGAATATATCCAGGAAAATTTCAGCAATCCCGACCTGAATATATCCCAGACAGGGCTGTATTTCCATATGACGCCCGCCTATCTGTCTTCAATTTACAAAAAATGCACAGGGGACAGCCTTTTGAAGTTTATCAATCAGACCCGTATTGATGAAGCGGAGAGGCTTCTGGCGGAAGGAATCAGCGTTGTGGAGGCGGCTGAGCGGGTTGGTTTCCGCGACAGCTCCACTTTTATCAGAACTTTCAAGAAATTTACAGGCGCCACGCCCGGACAGCTGAAAAGCGGCAGGTAGTTTTTTCTGAAAAAGCAGATAGATTTGATAAATCATCAATAAAGGTTGATAAGATCATTCGATTTTGTCAACCTTTTTTATATTTTGTCTATATAAAATGTATATAGATATATTTAAAATGAACAAAAAGACATGCAAGATGCATAAATAGCATAAAGGCCATGTTCTTTCGAAAATTAAGATAGCAAATATCTTAAAAACATTATGAAGGAGGAAGTTTTATGAGAAGAAATCTAAAAAAGCCGGTTGCATTACTGACAGCGGCACTGACGGCGGCGTCTTTGCTGGCAGGCTGCGGCAGCTCCGCAGGGGAGAGCACCGATGCAGGAGCACAGGTGAAGGAAACCTCTAATGCAAATGAAGCTGCGGAAACGACAGCAGGCGGTTCGGATGCAGAAGAGGCGGCTGCGCCTGCAGAGGTTACATATCCCCTTGCAGAGGGAGGAACCCTTACCTACTGGCTTCAGCTCAATCCCAACGTATCCGCTAACTTTACTAATTTAGGAGAAACAGAACTGGGCAAGGCATGGCAGGAGCAGACCGGTGTTACGGTAGAATTCCAGCATCCGGCGTCCGGACAGGAAAAAGAACAGTTCAACCTGATTGTTGCGGACGGAAGCCTTCCTGATATTATGGAATGGCAGTGGGTGAAGCAGTATCCCGGCGGACCGGAAAAGGCAATCAAGGACGGCGTTATTATTCCTTTGAACGATATCTTTGACCAGTACTGCCCGAACATTAAAAAGTATCTGGCAGAAAATCCTGAGGTTGATAAGATGATCAAGACGGATGACGGAAATTACTTTGCATTCCCTTTCATCCGCGGCGAGGATAAGCTCTGCTATACTGTAGGCGGCTTTATCCGTCAGGACTGGTTGGATGAGCTTGGCCTGGAGGTTCCCACCACCGTTGACGAGTGGCATGAAGTCCTGACCGCATTCAAAGAGAAAAAAGGTGCGGAAGCTCCTCTTTGCTTTGACTGGACAAACTTCAAGGATTCCAACCCCATTGCATTTGCATTTAAGGTTGGTACCGCAAACGGCACACAGTTCATTCTGGACGATGAAGGTAAGGTTGCCTTTGCTCCCGCTCAGGAGGGCTACAAGGAATATCTGATGACACTGAACCAGTGGTATGAAGAAGGCCTGATCGACAGGGATATCGCAACCCTGAACGGTGATCAGGTAACTGCGAAGATGACAAGTGACAAGGCCGGCGCATCCGTAGGCTGGGCAGCAAGCCGTATGCAGCTGTTCATGACCAGCGCACAGCAGACCAATCCTGAATACACCTTGGTTGCAACCCCCACCCCTACCACGGAAAAGGGAGCAACACCGGAATACGGCTATGTGGAAAATCAGTTCCCTGATGTTGCCGCTGCAATTACATCCAGCTGCAAGAACGTGGAACTGGCTGCAAAATTCCTGGATTACGGTTATTCCGAAGCAGGCCATAACCTGTTCAACTTCGGTATTGAAGGCGTTTCCTATGAAATGAAGGACGGCAAGGCAGAATATACGGACGTTGTTACCAACAACCCGGACGGCTGGCCGCTTGCACAGTCCCTGGCAAAATACATCCGCGCTAACTACAACGGACCTTTCATTCAGGATCTGAATTACCTTGAGCAGTACCTGCAGCTTCCTACCGTAAAGGAATGCCCCAGCGTATGGGCTGTTCCGGATGCAAGAAAGCACACCGTTCCCAACATCACTCCCACACAGGATGAATCCAAGGAGCTTGCTACCATTACCAACGAACTGGGAACCTATGTTGCTGAAATGTCCTTAAAGTTCATCTTCGGTACGGAAAGCTTCGACAATTGGGATAACTACATTGAAACATTGAACGGCATGAAGCTTGACAGAGCGCTTGAAATCGAAAATGCGGCTCTGGAACGCTACAATGCAAGATAATCTGAAGCAAGAAAACGCCGGTTGATTCCGGAACATATACGGCCGGGGGCGGTTGTGCAAACAGTCCCCGGCTGTTTTCAAATCACTAGAAAGGATTGAAAAAAAATGAAGGGGAATTCGTTGGGTTATAGAATCAAAAAAGACTTTCAGCGAAACTGGTCGTTGTATCTGCTGGTTTTACCTGTAATTATTTTCTATGCAATTTTTATGTACAAGCCTATGTACGGCGCAATTATTGCTTTTAAGGACTATACGCCGGCCAAGGGCGTGTTCGGAAGCGAATGGGTGGGAATGGAAAACTTCACCAGGTTTTTCAGCAGCCCTTATTTCGGAAGGCTTCTGAGAAATACCCTGCTTTTGAGTATTTACAGTATTATTTTCGGTTTCCCTGCGCCTATTATCCTGGCGCTTCTGCTGAATGAGGTGAAAGGGAAAAAGTTCAAAAAGGTCTCCCAGACGATTACCTACCTTCCTCACTTTATATCACTGGTAGTTGCCTGCGGTATGATCAAGGATTTCTGTCTGACCACGGGACTTTTTAATGATATCATCGCATTGTTCGGCGGAACGAGGGTTCCCCTGTTGCAGGATCCGGCCTATTTCCGTACCATTTATACGGTGTCCAGCATATGGCAGGAGGTGGGCTGGGGCTCCATCATCTATCTTTCCGCATTGTCGGGCGTGGACAGCCAGCTGTATGAAGCCGCCTCTATCGACGGAGCGGGCAAATGGAAGCAGCTGCTGCACGTAACCCTTCCCGGCATCGCGCCGACCATCATTATCATGTTGATTCTGAGAATGGGTTCCCTGATGAGCATGGGCTATGAAAAGACGATCCTGCTGTACAATCCGTCCACCTATGAAACCGCAGATATCATTTCCTCCTATGTATACCGGGCAGGTCTGATTGAACAGGACTGGAGCTATTCTACGGCAATCGGTCTGTTTAACTCTGTGATTAACTGTATTCTGTTGTTTGTGACAAACCAGATTTCCAAACGGACAACAGAGAGCAGCCTGTGGTAAGGAGGGAATAAAATGAAGATTAAAATGTCTCGCGGAGAGAAAATATTTCAGGTAGTAAATTATTTTGTCCTGTCGATTATCGTTCTGGTCTGCCTTTACCCTATGTGGCATGTGGCCATGGCCTCCTTCAGCAACAGTACACAGCTGATGGCCCATTCCGGTTTTTTGTTGAAACCGATGGGATTTAATATGCAGGCTTACTTAAAAGTGTTCCAGAATCCAATGATTCTGAAAGGCTATGCAAATACATTGTTTATCCTTATTGTAGGTGTTATACTTGACTTGATCATGACAGCGCTTGCCGCCTATTTCTTTTCCAGAAAGGGCGTGATGTTTAAGAAGCCTCTTATGCTGCTGATTCTGTTTACCATGTTCTTTTCAGGCGGTATGATTCCTTTTTACCTTACCCTGAAGGATATGCATATGATCAACAGCAGATGGGGACTGATTGTTCCTTTTATGATCAGCACTTACAATATGATCATTCTGAGAACAAGCTTTGAATCCATCCCTGACAGTCTGACGGAGGCGGCCAAAATTGACGGCGCAGGCCATATGACCATTCTGTTCCGCATTATTCTGCCGCTGTCCAAGGCGATTATGGCGGTTATGGTGCTTTATTACGGCGTATCCATATGGAACGGATGGTTCTGGGCATCCACGATTTTAAGGGACAGGGAGCTGTATCCTCTGCAGGTAATCCTGAGGGAAATATTGATATCAAATGATATACAGGCGATGAACGGAGGCGCTGGCGGAGACGCCGAAGCGATTGCGCAGAGTATCAAATATGCTACGATTATGGTGGCTACCGTGCCGATTCTTTTTGTTTATCCGTTCCTGCAGAAGTACTTTACTTCCGGTGTTATGATCGGGGCAGTGAAAGAATAACGGTGTGCTGTGAGGAGGCAGGAACTCCCGCAGAATGCCGAAATAACAGGGAGGAATACTGGGATGATACGGACAGAAGCATCCGGAATCACACTGAATTTGAATCAGGATACGCTGCATGTGGAAATTAAGGCAGGCGTATCGGAATGGAAATGGGCGGAGAACTTCCGCCCTGTCATTGTGACGCAGGAGGAGGTCATTGATTTTTCACGCTGGCAGGAGATTATACATGAAACGTTTGAAAGCGGCGTGGGAAAGGGAATCCGTTCCTCTTACCGGAAGCTGGACGGGGCGGAGGATTCTTATGCTTTCGAGACTTCCGTCTGGGTGGAGGAGATGGAAGAGGACTGTCCCGGAAGTTCGGCGAAGCTGTTTGGCCGGGTACATTTTGAATGGATACCCATTTGTGAAAAAGGGCTTTCCGTCAAAGAGGTGAGATGGCCGGGATGCATGGAATTTGACAGCCCGTCCCAGGTCTGGCAGACGCTTGTAAATGAAGGGCAGGGGCTTCTGATCCCCAACACCTGGGAAAATGAGGCAGGCGCTCTTTCCTTTAACGGAAGATTTCTTACGGCCGGGGGCTATATGCCCTGGTACGGCCAGGTGAAGGATCGGGCAGGTTATATCGCGATTGCCGCCACACCCTGGAATGCGGGCGCGTGGATGGAGCATCCGGCGGGAGGCCCGTATACCCATATCGGGACATGGTGGGAGCCGAGCCTTGGGAAAATGGATTACAGGCGCTGCATGGAATACATATTTGCCCAGGACTGCGATTATAATGACCTGTGCAAGATTTACAGAAGCTATGTGAAGGATACCGGGCTGTTTGTTTCCCTTGCGGAAAAGGCCGCCAGAGTCTCTTCCGTAAAAGATCTGGTAGGCTGTAGCATCATGCACTGCGGCATCAAGACCAACGTCAATCCGGAATCGGATTTCTTTGATAAAGAGGATCCGGAGAAAAACAACCATGTCACCCTGTTTTCCGTCAGGGAAAAACAGATGGAAAGCCTGAAGGGCATGGGTGTGGAAAAGCTGTTTCTGCATCTGGACGGCTGGGCGCAGCCCGGCTACGACAACCAGCATCCTGACTACAGGAATGCCTGTGCGGAGGCCGGAGGCTGGGAGGGCATGAAGAGCCTGGTGGATACGGTTCACCGCTGCGGATTTTTATTCGGAATCCATGATCAGTACAGAGACTATTATTTTGACGCCAAGACTTATGACGAAGAATATGCCACCAGGCTGCCGGACGGGACCATACCGGCGCATAAGCGGTGGGCCGGCGGGCCGCAGACTTATCTGTGCGGCACCCAGGCGCCTTATTATGTAAAACGTAATTTCCAGGATCTGTTCCGTCATGGAATTAAGCTGGACGGAACCTATCTGGATGTATTCACCTGCAATGAAGGGGATGAATGCGACAATCCCAGGCACCGGATGACCAGGCGGGAATGCTATGAATACAGGAAACAATGCTTCGACTGGCTGCTGGCCCGCGGGATTCTTACCAGCTCGGAAGAAGTTTCCGACTGGAGCATGCAGAGCCTGATATTCTGCCATTATGCGCCTTATGCGTTCATGCTGAAGGCTCCGGGAACACCCAGGGAAGGGATTCCCGTGCCGCTCTTTAACCTGGTATATCACGACTGCGTGCTGGAGCCATGGATGATGGATAAGCCGGATGGCAGCGAGGATATGATGGGCTATGCGCTTCTGAACGCGGGCATGCCTTATCTGATCCGGGACGGCGCTTATGAAAATACGGACGGATCCTTTACGGACAGCTCAGGCATGGGGATTGAAGAGATGATTACCCGCTGTAAGGTGGTGCAGGAACTTCATGAAAAGCTGGCTTTCTGTGAGATGACCAGACATGAGCTGCTGGATGATACAGGAAAGAAGCAGCGCACCGTATTTTCAGACGGAACGTGTGTGAGCGTGGATTTGGGGACCGGGGAATATGAAATTTCAACGGCGCAATAAGACAGTGAAGCCGCCTTCGCTCTGATGGAGCGGTTTACGCATTTATTTTAAATTATGAAAATAATGGCCGCAGACCTTGCTTTGGTAGAATTGATATGCCAGACAGGTAGGCGGCTGTTTTGTATTGACGCAAAGAAAACACCCAGCAAAGAAAATATCCCGTTTGGTGTTTATTTATGATATAATGTCGGCGTAGACGACATTATATCTGCGCATACTGGTTTCTGCGTCCGCCGCAGAAAACCAGGCGCTGGATTCCGCCGGAGGCTCATATCCGCGGAGTGGATATGATATAATGTCGGCGTAGACGGCATTATATCTGCGCATAAAAGTAAGGAAACACTAAAAATGGATATACAAAATCTGAAGGACCCCCATATTGCCGTAATTTCAGACATACACGGCAACTATGTGGCGCTGGAACGATGTCTGGACCATGCAGCTTCCAATCAGGCGAATGCGTATCTTTTTCTGGGAGATTATGTGAGTGAGCTTGCATATCCGGAAAGGACCATGCGACTTCTGTATGAGACAGCGCAGAAATATCCCTGTATGTTTATCCGGGGTAATAAGGAGGACTACTGGTTCCAATTTAGAGACAGGGGGGAGACAGGCTGGGAGTATGGGAACTCCACCAGCGGCGCTTTACTGTATGCATACAGGTCGCTCACTTCCCGTGATTTTGACTCCTTTTCCCAAATGCCGGCTTCCCGGAAGCTGCTGCTGGAGGGATTCCCCGGAATTACGGCCTGCCACGGTTCCCCTTTCCGGGTAAATGAAAAAATGCTGCCGGAAGATGAGAATACCCTGCAGATAATGGAACGGACGCAGACACCGCTCATCCTGTTCGGGCATGCACATGTGCGGACACGGATTTTACAGGCTTGCCATCAATCCCGGCTCTGCGGGAATTTCATATCGAAGCGGCGGGAAGGCGCAGTATCTGCTGCTTCACGGAAGGAACGGCGGCTGGGAGGAGGATCCGGTCAGCCTTTCCTATGATACGGACAGGGTTATCCGGGAGCTTCATGAATCCGGCCTGTATCGTCACGCGCCCTATTGGTGTGTGGTTACGGAGAACATTCTGCGGGGCGGGGAGTTGTCCCATGGAACGGTGCTGGCAAGGGTGATGGAGCTTTGCACACAGGATACCGGCAGCTGCAGCTGGCCGGATATCCCGGAAAAATATTGGGAAAAAGTAATAGCGGAACTGAAATTGGGAAACGGAAGGAAAAAGGAGGCAAAAGGATGGAAGAAGTAAAGGTGGTAAAGATTTTTACGTCCCAGGACAATCTGCAGGCGGAAATGATTCTGGATACCCTGAAGCAGAACGGGATACCGGCCTACAAGAAGGATGCCGATGAAAGTGGATTTATGAATATTTACGGAGGCAACTCCATGTGCGGGGAAGAGATCTATGTGGCGGAAACGGATGCGGAAAGGGTAACGGAGATATTACAGGAAATGGGATTGGAGTGATTGCAGGATGGAACTTATGGAACTGCTGGAAGGAAGACGTACCTACAGGCGTTTTTGCCAGAAAGAAATCAGTGAAGAAATTATAGGGGAGATTCTCCGTGCTGCAAGGCTTTCTTCAAGCGCCGCCAATAAACAGCCTTTAAGCTATGTGGTAATCAGAAGCGCGGATAAGGTAAATCAGGTTTTTGACTGCACCAGATGGGCGGGCTACCTTAAACCGGAGGACGGACAGCCCGGGGAGGATGAGAAGCCGGTGCTGTTCATCGCTGTGGTGGAGAACCTGAATATCAATCCTGACTGTGATACGGACGCAGGGCTGGCCATAGCAAATATGACTCTTGCCGCCTGGAACCGGGGCGTGGGAAGCTGTATTATCGGCGCCTGCAATAAGCCGCGGCTGTCAGAAATGTTCGGCCTGACTGAGGAGCAGAAGCTTCATACGGTAGTGGCCTTCGGTTACCCCTCCCATAAGAGCCGCATTGAAGAGGTAAAGGACGGGGATATCAGGTATTATCTGGATGAAAACCGGGACTATGTCGTGCCGAAACGGCAGCTGGAGGACGTTGTAACCTATATGTAGCCAAATGCGTCAGGCGCGTGTTCGGTGATCGTCGGGAGAAAGCTTACAGACAAATGACTTACAGACAAAAAGTGTATAGACAAAAAGCAGGCAGCTGTAATGGTTTTGGGCGGAGAAGGTGAAAAATGGAGATTTATTATGTTATCTGCAGGGCGCTCTCCTGGGGGCCGCTCATTGGATTTTTCCTGGGCGGATTTAAGCTCATGGCAGGCAGAAAAGAATATACGGAAAAGCAGGTCAGGGCATCAAAGCTTCTGCTGGCTAAAGTTACAGGAGTGGTAAAATACCTGACGATCCTCACCCTTATCCTTGGGCTTCTGTGGTGTGTTTATTTTCTGATCCTGGGCTGCGCAGTACCGGAGCAGGCGGAGTATGCCACGAATATGTCGCAGCTAATCGTGTCTGTACTTACAGTCATTTCTATAATATTTGCTTTCCTGGAATTTGTGCGGCGCACAGATGACAGGTGAGTGTAAGGTATGACAGCTGATACAAATGCTAAATCCCGGCGGGCGGCGAATTTGCGTTGCCTGCCGGGATTTTTATATTTGGAAGGGCAGGTTGTGTATCTGTCGGATTTCCTGATACTTGGGAACGGATCTGCTGCTGAAAGATATCCACTTTTAAGAAAACTTTAAGTATTTTATTTTTCTTAGTACTTGACAATACATAGTAGTATGCATAATATAGTAATCAAAGGAGGATTTCCCATGAATCCACAATTTAAAAAGGGCGTGCTGGAGCTGGTGGTCCTGGAATCGGTGAGGAAGAGGGATATGTACGGCTATGAGCTGGTGGAGGAGGTCTCCAAGGTGATAGACGTAAATGAAGGCACCATATATCCTCTGCTGAAGCGGATGACCAACGAGCGGTATTTTGAGACATACCTGCGTGAATCCACAGAGGGTCCGCCGAGAAAATATTATCATCTCACGGCGGCAGGAGTACTGTACCGTGACAGCCTGGAGAAGGATTGGAACGAGTTTCAGGAACGCGTATGCACTTTTTTGAGGGAGCATGCCGATTGATGCAGTACCATGGACCGACGGTGATACACAGGCAAACCGGTGATGCGCAGGAGGTAAATCCTCTGCTCGTCAGAGGACAGGAGGATTAGAAATGAATAAGTCAGAATTTTTAAATGATTTAAAGAAGTATCTTACTATACTGGAAGACAGGGAACAGGAAGATATCCTGGAGGAATATGCCCAGCATATTGACATGAAGTTAAGCACCGGCCTGAGCGAGGAGGAAGCGATACGGGACTTCGGCAGCGTGGAGGAGCTGGCGGCCCAGATCCTGGAGGCTTATCATGTAAAGCCGGAATATCAGACTGTGAAAACGGAAAAGAAGCTGCCGGATATGACCGGGGTCACTCAGGAGGGAAAACGGCTGTGGGGTACGGTCAGTCATTTTTTCAAAGGGGCTGCAAAAGCGGCGGGGGATCTGGGAAGGACCTGCTGGAAAAAGACGAAAGCGGCGGCCCTGTGGGTGGTACATATTTTAGGAGTGCCTTTTATCTGGCTTGGAAAACGGCTGAAGGGACATGAGAAGCATACGAAGGAGGATTTTATGGCAGAAGACGGACGGATTGAGGTGAGTGAGAGCGGATATGAAAAGAGAGGTCCGAAAGGAGTTCTACACTCCTTTGGAAGCTTCCTGGGCCGGATTTTTTCCGCGTTGTGGTATTGCTTCCTCTGGTGTGTCAGATGGGGCTGGAACTGCATCATGATTATGACGGCTTTTTTTGGAGGGCTTTGCTGCTTGGTGCTGTTGTTTCTGTTTGCAATGCTGCTTGTGTGGCTGGTTCAGGGATATCCCCTGGCGGGAGTTACGCTGGCGTGCTTCGGCGGTGTGCTTTGCACAGGCGCTTTTACCCTCCTGTGCACCACCTTCCTTATATTAAAGAAAAAGAAAGACAGAATGGTTCAGGAAGAAGAAAGACTTGAGGAGGTGCGCAATGCGTAACAGTCAAAAGATTTTAATTGGTATTTTCTGTCTGGGGATTGTCCTGGCCGGAGCCGGAACAGGAATGGCGTTCCTGGAATTTTCCACCTTCACCTATGCCGGGGAAAAGGAAGCGGGAGAAATGGACAGGAAAACCCTTACCCTGGATTATGCTTTTGAGGCGACTGCGGAGGAACCCCTTACGATTGGCAGGAACTATGGGAGATATGCCAATAACAATGAGGTAATCGAAAGTGAAGCGGTTCCGGAGAACACGGTGCGTTTCCTCGTTACCTATAATGCAAATGTGGTGCAGCCATATTTAAATTCATATGAAATGGATGATAATTCCGGAGAATACGTGAGGGTGGACTGGAACTATATAAATGATGAATTTAAGAGTTTTATGACCTGTAAGGATGATTTGCTGGAAGGGATCAGGAACCGGGAAATTGCCTCTTACCATGTGACCGGAATTGAAGAGATCAGAATCATGGTCAACCCTGCCTCCAGAGAACTGGTTCAGATTGACTGACGGGCCTGTGTACCGTATAATCTTTTTACGGGAAAAAGAAAAAAGGTGCTGCTGACAGGGTATTGAGAAAATAAACGGCTGTCGGCAGACTAATATTCCCATAAAAGGAGAATTGTAATGGCAAAATTACGCAAAATGTTAGGAGCAGCCGATTCACCGTACATCCTGTCGCTGATGAGCCTGATCGAAACGCAGAGCAAAACGACGATAGGGGACTGGTGCGTGGACTATGCTGAAAAATATATCCTCAATATTTATGAAAAGGCCTTTCCGGAGGATGACCGTCTGCGGCTGGCAGTGGAGGCATACCGCAGTTACCGTAAAGGGGAACTGAAGCTGCCGGAGCTGAAAAAAGCGGTGACGCTGACGGTACAGGCGGCTAAGGAAGCGGAGAAGAACCCCGCGGCCCAGGCGGCGGCCAGGACCATCGGACAGGCCGTCGGCGCGGTGTACACGCCCACCCATTCTCTGGGCCTGGCTTTTTACGGGGCGGCAGCCATCGCATACGACCGCGTCGGCCTGGAAGAAAAACCGGAGGTATACGATCAGATCGCCGCACAGGAATGCGCAAAGATGGAAGAAGCGCTGCGCGCTTGTATGGTAGAGAATGAAAAGAATCCCGCCAAAATAAAATGGTACTGCTAAAAAAGACAGCCTGTATAAAAGTACAGAAGGAATTTGTACGGCAGACAGTATTTTCCCAATATCTGAAGCATAAAAAGAGGATGTTTTCCCGGTTGGAAAAGCATCCTCTATACTTTACTGTGTTAAAAGCTGTTCCTTGGCACACTCTATTATCTATTCTAGCACATGAGAAAAATAAAGTCTAGTATTATTTCCTGTTTTAAGTAAAATATTCTTATGGCTGGTAACAGTCCGGCACCGTCCGGGCTGTTGCCAGAGAATGGCAGATTTTTTTCTGACACAGATAACGGCACAGGAAAGGAGCGGAACATGGATCCGGAAGTGAAGAGTACGGCCCTGAAAACTTCAAAGCGGGAAGAGGAAGCGTATCTTGCCAGAACGCTGGCAGTGGTTCACGACAATGTGGAAAACTACGGCAGGGAAGTGTCGCGCATGCAGGCCAACATCGATGAAATGCTGGAGCATTACCACGATAATGATGCAGAGGTTTACACGATCCTGAATAATACGATTACACTGCATGATCATATGAAGCGGGCGCTGGCAAGAAATGAAAAGGCCATGAAGAAACCATATTTCGGCAGAATCGTTTTTCGTGACGAAGCGCTTAACAAGACCGAATCCCTCTACATCGGCCGCGGCGGGATATCGAAGGATACCACCCACTGGATGGTAGTGGACTGGAGGGCGCCGGTGGCGAATGCCTACTATGAAAACGGGCTGGGAAAGTGCAGTTATCCGGCGCCGGACAGCGGGCATAATGCACGCAAGCGCATAAAAATCGACCTGAAGATGAAGCGCACCTATGAAATTGAAGACGGAAAGCTTCTGGATTATTACGATTCCGAGGTGGTTACCAATGACGAGCTCCTGACTAAATACCTGGCAAAGAACAAGCAGGCGGTGCTGGGAGAAATCATAGCGACCATCCAGAAGGAGCAGAACGACATCATCCGTAAAACGCCCCACCACAATGTGATCGTACAGGGCGTGGCCGGTTCCGGGAAAACAACGGTAGCCATGCACCGGATTTCCTATATCCTTTATAACTACCAGGAACGGTTCCGGCCGGATGACTTCTATATCGTGGGAAGCAATCGGATTCTGTTAAATTATATCACCGGCGTGCTGCCGGATCTGGATGTATACGGAATCCGCCAGATGACGATGGAACAGCTTTTTACAAGGCTTCTGTACGAAGACTGGGATGAGAAGAAATACCGCATCCGGGAAACGGATAAGCTGGGGAAAACCGGCTGTGTCCGTGGTACCTCACAGTGGTATGGCGAGCTGGCGGACTATTGCAGGAGACTGGAATGGGAGGTAATACCGAGAGAAACCATTTACCTCAATCCCAGACAGTTTGTGGAAGGCCTGCGTGACGGAAAAGCAGGCGTATACGATGAGACAGAGGGCAAACCGGCCAATCCCAAAGATCTGGTGGAGCTGATGTCCAGGGACGCGGTGGAGCGCTACATCAGGCAGAACCTGACGATATCCGTCCAGAGCAAAATCGACATGCTGAACGAACGTCTGCTCAATAAGGTGAAAGAGGAGTTCCTTGGAAAAGGCGTGAAATATACGGAAAGCGAACGAAAGGCCATAACCCGCGCGTACCGCTCCAGATACGGCGCCAGGGTGTGGAAGCGTTCCATTTATGATATATACCGGGATTTCCTCACGAAGCAGGCGGCGAAGGGATATGAGGTGGAGATCCCGGAAAAGGAATTTGATGTATACGACCTGGCTGCCCTGGCTTATATCTATAAAAGGATAAAAGAAACGGAGGTAATCAGCGAGGCGCACCACGTGGTAATCGACGAGGCGCAGGATTTCGGAATGATGGCATACTGTGTCCTGAAATACTGCATCAGGGAATGTACTTATACCATTATGGGGGACGTGTCCCAGAATATCCATTTCGGCTACGGCCTGAATGACTGGGAAGAACTGAAGGAGCTGCTTCTTCCGGAACCCCAGGACAGCTTCGGCGTATTGAAAAAAAGCTACCGGAACACAGTGGAAATATCGGAGTTTGCAACGAATATCCTGCATCATGGACGTTTTTCCAGCTATCCGGTGGAACCGATTATCCGTCATGGGGATCCGGTGAAGATGTCCGAAGTCACGGATACCGCCCTGCTGATGAAAAATGCGGCCAAGGTCTGCAAAGACTGGCAGGCGAAAGGCTTTGACACCATTGCAGTGGTATGCAGGAGCCGGGAGAAGGCTGCTGCGGCGGCCAGAGAACTGGGAAAATATATTCCCATCGTGGAAAGCGATTTGGAGAAGGCTGAATTCAGCAGCGGAATCATGGTCCTTCCTGTGGAATATACGAAGGGACTGGAATTTGACGCAGTGCTCATCCTGGATCCCACCAGAGAGGAATATCCTGTGGATGACGGACATGCAAAGCTTCTGTATGTGGCGGCGACCCGTGCGCTCCATGAGCTGTGCGTGCTGCACCAGGGGAAACTGACAGGCCTGATAGCGGATCCTCTGCCGGCTGAAGCCGCCAGGAAAAACGGCGGAAGAAACCTGCCTGAACAAGCAGGGCAGGCGCCTGGTGTGCAGCCGAAAGATAAGCTGAGAAAACCCGCATCTGCAGGGACAGTCCCCAGAAAGCGGATATCCATTGTAAGAAATACGGGCCTGGAAGAAAAACAGCAGGCAAATACGGGACTGGCAGAAGGGCAGCAGCGAAATCCGGCCCGGCCTTCGGTTTCATCTCCGGAAAAACGGGAAAGTGGAAGCATCAGCAATGCTTCAGTAAGGAGCTTGCCGGATACAGGAAGAAAAGCGTCCGCAGGCATACAGAACAATGGCAGCACAAACGGAAGCCTGCGCCCTCCCTACAGCATTCCCAAGGCTCCGGCCCGGCCGGCTGCCAGTAAGAATACAGGAAGAATTGATTTCGGGGATATGCCAGCTACTGAAAAACTGCGGCCTGCCGGACATTCCAGGATTGATCTGGCAGTCAGGTGGGTGAACAAGCGGCCGGACGGGCTATATCTGCAGAGCCGGTATGGCGTGCTCCGCCTGAGTCCGGTGGGAAGCGCCATTGTGCGTGTCACCTTTACCAAAGGCATGCAGCTTGCGGAGGAAACCAACCCGAATATCGCGGTAAGGAGAATCGAAAAGTCCTGGAAATACAAAGAAATGGGAAATATCGTGGAAATGACAACTGATGAGCTTTGCCTTCAGGTAGATAAATCAACGGGAGCGATACGTTATCTGACCCGGGATAAAAATCTGCTTCTGTCGGAACGGAGTAAAGAAAGCAGACAGATAGAAAGCGGCTCCGGCCCTGTGAACCGGGCGTGGCTTTTCCTGGACTGGCCGAAGGGGGAAGCGCTGTATGGGCTTGGCGCGGGAGATAAACCAGGCATCAAGCTGCGCGGCACTGCAAGATATATATCCCATGATGGCGGAAACGAACTGCCGCTGCTTCTGTCGGATAATGGCTACGGCATCCTGGTTGCCACGAATAAACCGGTTATCTGCTGCGATATTTCAGTCTATGGTTCCTATCTGTGTGCGGAGGACGAACAGCAGCTGGATTACTATTTTATTGGCGGAAAGAAACAGGTGACAATAATGAATGCCTATGCTTATCTGTGCGGCAGACTGTAAGGGCTTTGGCTGCAAAGCATGAAACTGAACAAATTAATGAAGCCGCCAGGAAATCCCGCCGCAAAATGGCGGATGCTGGTTGATGATTGAAGTAACAGACGGCAGTATCCTGGAGGATGTGAAAAAGCTGATTGATGTCCGGATGGGAAGAAAATAATATCATGGCAGGCGGTCCATTTCCGCCTGTCTGTTTGTTGTTTTATACTGTGCAGTTCACAGAAATTAGGCAACATTAACGTAAGGACTTTTAGGGCTAATAAATAAATTAACATGCAAAAAATAAAATTGAACAACAAATATGCAGTAAAACTAAATTATTATAGGTAAATAAACAATTCTTAAAAATTTATTAATTTTTTAGTGACAAGCATTTAAAATTAGTGCATAATTTGTTTGTTATTGTATGGTGAAATATTTTTTCACCATATAAGACAGAGCAGCCGCTGCGTGGTATATAAGCACAGACAGAAAAGGAAAACAGCGCCAGGCAGGCTGAATTTAAATAAATGGAGGGTTCATTATGGAGAATAAGTACTATGAAATGAATATCGCCGGCTGTATCAGGAGACTGCCCCGTATCCGTATCACGGACAATATGGAGATTGCAAGCTTTGTGCTTCTGGGAGATGCGGAGCTTGTGGTAAAGGCATCTGCCGAGCTGGTGAAAAGAGTGCCGGAGGTGGATTACCTGATTACTGCTGAGGCGAAGGGAATCCCGCTTGTTCAGGAAATGGCACGTATTCTTGAAATGAAACGTTATTTTGTGGCGAGAAAGAGCGTAAAGCCCTATATGATAGATCCGTTTGTAACGGAGGTTTATTCCATTACCACGCAGAAAAAGCAGATTCTCTGTCTGGACAGAGAGGAGAGCAATATGATCCGCGGTAAGAGAATCCTCATCGTGGATGATGTTATCAGTACAGGCGAATCCCTGAAGGCCATGGAATCCCTGGTAGAAAAGGCCGGCGGTATCGTTGCCGGTAAGGCGGCGATTCTGGCGGAGGGTGACGCTGCAAAGCGTAAGGACATCATTTATCTGGAGTCCTTTCCGGTATTTCCGGTGACAGCATCCAGATAAAAAAGGTGCATCGGAGGGTGTTTCTTATGTTTGCCGTCCGGTCTGCACAGCCTGCATAATTTCCTGCGCATAAAAAGTGCCCTGTAAAGGTTTTGCAAACCGGTGTATGGGGCACTGAAAAATTGAGGAGAAAATAAGTGGATTACGTAGTAAATGATATCAGTTATAAATATACGCCCGATGGGAAAGAGGTTCTTAAGAAGGTAAGCTTTACGATAGAAAAAGGAAAGGTTACCGCAATTGTGGGACCCAGCGGCTGCGGAAAGTCCACGCTGGTTCAGATTTTCAGCAAGGTCATTCCCAAGCTGATCGGCAACGGCGAGCTGCAGGGAACCTTTGATGTGCCGGAAGGAACCTTTGTCAGCGTGGTCAGCCAGTCTCCGGAGAACCAGCTTTTCGGTTACGGCGTGGAGGATGCCATTGCATTCGGCATGGAGAACCTGGGACTGCCTCAGGAAGAAATTATGGAACGTATGGAATATGTCCTGGATCTTCTGAATCTCCAGTATCTGAGAAACCGAAGCGTGGCAAATCTCTCAGGCGGCCAGCGGCAGGCGGTATGCATTGCCTCCGTACTGGCGATGGAGCCGGATATCCTGATTATGGATGAACCGGTAAGCTCCCTTGATCCCAACGGCAAAAAGATGGTGCAGAGTATTCTGGGCCAGCTGAGCATTAATGGAAATACAACGGTTCTCGTAGACAATAACCTGGTTTGGTCCGCGGGAATTGTGGATCATGTGATCGGCCTGCTGGATGGAGAAGTAGTATTTGACGGCAGCAGGGATGATTTTTTCAGGGATTTCGAACTGCAGGAGCGTCTGGGGGTCATCATCCCTCAGGAAGTGGAAATATACCGGGAATTATCCCGCCATTTTCCCGGCCTGGACCTGTTCTACACGGTGGAAGAGGGAAGAAAGCAGATTGAAAAACTGATCTGCAGCAAAGAGTTTACCAATACGGAAGTCAGCGAGGAGGAAAAGGAGCCAATTATCACGGTGCACAATCTGGGCAAGACCTTCAGCGACGGCTTCCATGCACTGATCGATGTGAATGCAAATGTAGCCAAAGGAAAGGTGGTTGCCATCCTGGGACAGAACGGTTCGGGCAAAACCACCTTTGTAAAGCATCTGAACGGCCTGTACAAGCCTACGGAAGGAGATGTGCGCTACAGGGGAGAATCCATCATACATAAGACCGTGGCTAAAATTTCCAAAAATATAATTCTGGTATTCCAGCATCCGGAGCATATGCTTTTTGAGGAAACGGTGGAAAGAGAGCTTACCTTCTGCGCGCGTATGCAGCAGGTGGATTTTTCCGAAGAGCAGATTACGGAGGTGCTGAAAGCATACCACCTGGAGGAGGAACGGGAGACCTTCCCGCTGAATCTTTCCATGGGGAAAAAGCACATGCTGACTATACTTTCCGTCCTTTTTTCAAGCGCGGATGTCATTGTTCTTGATGAGCCTACCCTGGGTATGGATGGTTTCCTGATAAAAGAGCTTGCGGATATGATCAAAAGGCTTTCTGGGGAAGGAAAGACTGTAATCATGATCAGCCACGAGATACCGCTTGTGTTTAAAACGGTGGATGAGGCCATCATTTTGAATCAGGGGGAGAAAATTTTTGAAGGATCCAAGGACGCGTTGGCCCGCAGAGATGATATTTTTGAAAATATCAATATCCAGCTGCCGCCGGTGGTACAGCTTTCCAAGGAACTGGGGCTGGATGAAATCTGCTATAATGTAGAGGATTTCGCAGCCGGGGTTGTGGAAAGGAGCCGCTTAAAATAGGACTTTGAAAAGAAATAGATGCCCGTTTTGCGGGCGTAAGGAGTGTTGGAATGGATTATTTACAGTATGTAGATGCGGACTCCCTGCTGCACAGGCTGGATCCCAGAACAAAATTTGTATTCTTTCTGGTCATGGCGGTTTTGACCAGCGTAATCAAGTCGGGAGTGGCGCTGCTTTTCCTGTTTGCTTTTTTTATAGCGATGTGGTGTACCTGCAGGATTCAGAAGTATATTTTGGTGCTGGCGGGGAAGCTGAAGGTGCTGCTCGCCTTTATTTTTCTTTTGTGGCTGATTCTGGGGCTGTTTGAGACTCCGGCGGTTCAGGGCGGTCCCATATTTTTTGAAACAATGATTCCTTTTGTGAACGGGCAGAGTATTCATTTCTGTTTTGACTGGTATGATTTGTATAAGGGCGCAGTGTATTCCCTGCGTATTTTCCTTATGATTTCATCCTTTTATACGGTGCTTCTGACCACCAACTTCAGTGAAATCATTCTGGGACTTCAGAAATGGAGAATATCTTATGCGCTGGCCTTCGGCATCGGTTTGATTTTCCAGATCATTCCCATGATCATTACCGAACTGAATGCCATTATGGAAGCACAGAGCTCCAGAGGGCTTGAGATTGAGGACTGCGGCTGGGTGACCAAGGTGAAGAATTATGTGACATTTTCCCTGCCCCTTTTATTCCGTGTTATCAGCAAGGGACAGGCGATTTCCCTGGCAATGCATTATTATCAGCTGAATTTCGCCGTCCGCAGATCTACCTATAAGGGGATTAAGGCGACCAAATATGACGCATTATTTGTAGCGGCCAATGCGGTGGCTATAGCGATTACGATTGTACTTCGGATGCAGTTTTATATTCCTGTTTAAAAACAGGAGGTTAATAAAGCATGCTGCCCCAGGCAGCAGAATGGAGGACGTATGATTAAAAAATGGGAGAACATGACAAGAGATGAAATCGCAGCCCTGGACAAGGATAAGTCCATTGTCCTTCTGCCCACTTCCGCGACAGAGCAGCACGGAGCGCATCTGCCGGTAGGCACGGATGCCATTATTCTTTCCACGCTGGTGGACAAGATGGTAAATGAATGCGAATTTGAGGCAGGAAACCTGATTTTTGCACCGCAGCTGAATGTGGGAAAGAGCAATGAACACATGGGCTTTGCAGGAACGATTACCTTCGGAACCCAGACCTATTATTCCCTGCTCCATGATATTGCCACAGCAATTTGCGCAAGCGGTTTTAAGAAGCTGGTGCTTTTCAACAGCCATGGCGGCAATACAGATATGCTGAATATGATCAGCCGTGATTTGCGTATTGATCTGGGGCTGGATGTATTCGTATTTGACTGGTGGTTCACGCCGTTCTGGAACGAGGGCCTGCAGGGGCTTCAGCAGTCCGGAAAGTACGGTGTTTTCCATGCCTGTGAACTGGAAACTTCCCTGATGCTGGCGGCAAGGCCGGAAACCGTACATATGGAACTGGCTGTGGACGAGGAGCCTGCGGACTGCTTTAAGGGGGAGAAGTATGTAACTGTTTTCGGTCCCATCAATGCGGGCTGGAAGACAAAGGATGTTACCAACAGCGGCGTAATTGGCGCACCTACCTATGCCACTGCGGAAAAAGGTCATAAGCTTTTTGATTACGCGTGCAAAAAGCTTCTTGATATATTAAATGAAATTGCAGACATAAACTACTAATTTTTACCTATGAGGAGGAGTAAGAAGTGACTAAAAAATTTTCATTTGTCAACATCATTTTCTTTGTAGTATTTGGTGTTCTTACAGGTGTGCTGTGGGCTTACCTGTGCCCGATCCCGCTGATCCCGGGCGCTGTTCATTTCAGAACATTCGCATTCATCATCGTGGTCATCGGCTATCTGTTCGGACCCGTAACCGGCTTCTTTGCGGGATATATCGGAACCATTGTATGGGCACTGCTTTCCGGAAACTTTATTCCGCTGCATTCCCCTCTGGCGGACGGCATCACAGTTGGCCTTTCCGCAGCGCTTCCGGCCCTCATCCATACGCACAATGGAAAGAAGGATCTGCTGAAGCTTATTGAGAATAAGGGAAAATTCATCGGCGTCAGCCTGTTCTGGAGCATCCTGTTCGGCGTGCTGATGATTCTGACCACAAGTATTTCCCTTTCTTATTTTACCGGTCTGGAATACACCTACTGCATCATCTGGATTGGTATCGCAGACGTAGTGCCGATCGCGCTGACACCTTTCGTTGTCCTGCTGCTGGCAAAGAGAATGAAAAATATAAGAAATATTGTACCTTATATCTAAAAATCCGGGTTAAGGAAAAATACGCGTAAAACATTTGGCCGCCTCTGACATTTTTGTCAGAGGCGGTTTCTTTGCTTACTCAGCCTGCCTGCCGAGCTGTCCATAAATATTCTGGGCGTCCAGAATATGGTAGGGGTCAGTCTGATGATCTCCGGCAGCGCCTGCGGTGACAAGGATATATTCCCTGTCGTTGATAAGGGCGAGGCTGGCCAGGCACAGGCCGGCTTCGCTGGTGTAGCCGGTTTTTCCGCCCAGGATTTCACCGCCGGGGACAGAAGCGCTGTCCAGGGACTGGAACATGGAGCTGGTAAAGGTGATACCGTCCGGGTGGATGTCGCTTGGGGAGGTGGTGTAGCGGCTTGTGGTGAAAACCTTCCGGAATTCTTCATTGCCCAGGGCGTATGCAAGAAGGAGGGAAATATCCTCCGCCGTGGAGTATAGGCCCTCTTCATGCAGCCCGGTGGAATTGGCAAAGCGTGTATTTTTCATGCCAAGTTCTTCTGCCTTGCGGTTCATTAGTATTGTGAAGGCTTCCTCAGAGCCGGATATGGCGTTGGCAAAGGCCAGGCAGCATTCTGCGCCGGAGGGAAGAAGTATGCCGTAAAGCAGAACCCTGCCCTTTACGGATTCGCCGGGCTGGAAGCCCGCTACGGAGGCGTGTCTGAAATATAATTCAGAAAAAAGCTCCTCGGGAAGCCCTATTGGCTGATCCAGATCCGGTGTGTTTTCAATGGCCAGCAGTGCTGTCATTATTTTTGTCAGGGATACGGGGTAAATACGTTCCGATGCATTGCGGGATGCAAGTATGTCTCCGGAATCCAGTTCCTTCAGGATGGCACAGGGGCTGATAACTGGACGCTTACAGGCATCTGCGCATTATTTGTAACCTCGATGGGACTGAACGGTTACTATGTTTATTGTAATGAGCAGATGCCTTTCGTGCTTTAACTTTCCATTGCTTTTTTCCTAAGCTTTCCTGAGAAAAACTTAAGATTCTCTTATCAGCGGGGCAGGGTGACCCGGAAGGTGGTCAGCTCCTGCGCACTGTCCGCCGTAATCGTCCCGCCATGCAGTGTGATGATTTCATGGGCAAGATAGGTGATCAGATCATTTTTTCTGGCTGCCTCCTTCATGAGCTGTTCATGGCGCAGCATGGTGGTTTTTGTCTGTACAAGCTGCGTTGAAATGCCTGCATATTCCGGGGGGAAGATATCGTTTACATCCTTTTCCTGCGCCATATAGCTGCGGATCATAGCACCTGTTTCCTGCAGGGTGACGCGGATCTTTTTGGCGGCGTAGAGCCGGGAAATGAGAAAAACAGAACCGATCCAGAGGATTACCAGGGCGCAAAACACCCGCAGCAAAAGGATTTTAAGCGAATACCAGTCTGGCTCCCGGACGATGCCTTCCTGACCCGCTTCGTTTAAATAGGTGCTTCTTGTGATCATATAATTCCGGCTGAACCAGTCAAGAAAGCTGCCATTAAATACCCTGTCCACCAGAAAATATAAAAGATAACAGAACAAAAGGCCGGCGATGACGGCACAGACGAATTTCAGGCCGGCAGAAAATTTACGCTTCAATTTTATATCCGCACCCCCAGACCGTTTTGATATATTTGGGATCTTCAAAAGAATCCCCCATCTTTTCCCGCAGATGGCGGATATGGACAGTGATGGTATTGTTGCATTTGCTGTAATATTCGTCCTTCCAGATTTGGCGGAATAAATCCTCCGCGCTCACCACATTTCCTTTCTGGCGGCACAGGATGCAGAGAATGGAAAATTCCGTGGGCGTCAGGGAAAGCGGTTTTTCATTCAGCGTACATTCATGGGTTTTGGCATTTAAAACCAGTCCGGAATGTGTGATCAGATCCTGGGGTTCCTCCGGCCCGGCTCCGGTATTGTAGCGTTTATAACGCCGCAGCTGCGCTTTTACCCGGGCAATGAGCTCCAGCGGGCGGAAGGGCTTGGTAATATAATCATCGGCCCCGAGGGTCAGGCCGTTTATTTTATCAATTTCTTCCCCTTTGGCCGTGAGCATTATCACCGGATAGGTATACTGTTCCCTGATTTCACGGCACAGTTTTTTTCACTCATGTAAATGACCTCCCGTCTCAGTCTTAATATTATCAGAAAAAAAGGTGTTGAAAATGATTATTTTCCTAATAAAATATTAAGATTTTTACACAGGAAGCCTTAATGTGCATTTATGTATCACGATGCGTGGTATTTGCGGCGTAGACCTATACGGTTACGGTATCCAATGCGGACCCTTCCGAGGCTGAAAATGTGGTGCTGACGGATCCGGTTCCCGGAAGCCTTATGGGCATGGAATTTTCTGCGGACGGCGGGACTGTATTCAATCCCTGGACCGGAAGCCTGAACCTGGGCGTATTGGCCGCGGGAAGCTCCCGGACCATTCTCATCCGCGGGACCGTCATGGCGGAAGCTGCGGGAAGAATCGTCAATACGGCGCGTGTGGTCTCTTCCACACCGGATCCCCGGCCCGAAAACAATGTATCAACCGTTGTTTCAGGAATCTTGACTCCCAGATGCCAGGCGCTTGTGGATTTGGTAGGCTCCGTGGCTTTGCAGGAAGCGGCGCTGGCCCGGATTTTAAATGCGGAAGGAGAAAAGATGCAGGAGTTTATTGGGATAGAAGGGGTAACGACGGAGGAGCTGTTCCGGCTTAACAGGTCGGTGGCAAACCTGGTGGGAACCATTACCAGGTATGAAAGCATTTTGCAAGCCAAGCTGCAGAATGTTTCCACACAGATGGAGGACTGTGCACTGACTGAGGAGATATAACGGGCAGAACCGGTTCCTTCCTTAAAACGATATTAATATGACATTTGCACAGAAACCCTGGTGTGCACCGTGCATTGATGCGGACTGCGCACCGGGTTTTTTGCGTCTGCGAAGGCTGTCTTTGGGGCTGCGGTTTGTATCGTCTGCGCTTTTATGATAAGATGAGACGTAAAGCCGGCGGAAACGGTTGGGTTTTGACTTATGGGCCGCAGACGGAGGGGCAGGAGAACAGGATGATACGGATAGACGATCAATGTGCATGTGAGCAACATCCGGGCAAAGCTGCGCTTGGCAGGCGCCGGGGACTATATTTCCACTGTATGGGGAACCGGATTTAAGCTGACAGAATAACATTTAATACTTTCTTTATCTTTTCTATGCGATTTCTCTATCTGTTTCTGAGATAGTAGAGGTATCGTAATTGACGGCAGACTGGCAGCTATAGATAAATTTTCACATCAGCTGTGAAGGCGCCGGAAGGTTACGGGATATCAAAGAAGGAGGACAAGGGCGCTTTCTAAAGTTTATGGGAAAAAAAGTGCGGTGGATGAATTGTCGATGACGGCCCATGAGGGTGATATTTACGGATTTATAGGAAAAAATGGAGCCGGAAAATCAACGGCGCTGAAGATGCTGTGTTCGCTGGCGGCTCCCACGTCGGGAGAGATTGCCATATTTGGAAGGCCGGTTACGGACAGCGTGTCCAGAAAAAGGACAGGGATCCTGATTGAAAGTCCCGGCATTTATCCCGGACTGGGCGCGGAAGATAATATGATGCAGAAGGCGGTCTGCCTGGGGAAGAGGAAAGAGGCGTCTGGGGATCGGAGGAAGCGCTGCGCCGGATTTTTTCCAATCTGCTTCAGAATGCGCTGCGTTACGGAAGCGGGCGGCTGGAAATTAAAAGACAGGGAAACAGGATCACGTTTACCAATCCCGTAAAACAGCCGGAAACACTTGATGCGGACCGGCTGTTTGAACGTTTTTACCGTTCGGATGCGGCAAGGCATACCGGCGGCGCCGGACTGGGGCTGGCCAGTGTGAAAGGGCTGATGGAGAAAATGGGAGGAAGCGCTGCCGCGGCGGTGGAAACCGGGCAGCTGACAATTATCCTGGAATTCAAAGCCCCGGGAAATTTGTGATATTTGCCTTCCGGTACTGCCCGGGAGGCATTCCTGTATATTTGCGGAAGGCCCTGTTTAAGTGGAATTCGTCATAGAAGCCGAAATTGACAGCCACCGTCTGCAGCTTTGCCTCAGGATAATCCAGGAGGAACTGCTGGACCATATGCATTTTTTCTTCCATCTGGTATTTATAGAAGGTTTTTCCATATTGGAGCTGAAAACGCCGGTTCAGCGTCCTGGCGCAGATGCCAAGAAGATCCGAAAGCTCCCCCACGGTAAAGAACTTCTGTGGATTTTGGGCTAGCAGGGAAACGGACCGCAGCAGTATTTCATCATGACAATGCGCTTCCTGTCCGCAGCATTCCTCCAGCTCCAGAAGCAGCAGTTCAAACAGCGTGTCCAGCTTCCGGTCCCGCTGGGGCGCAGGCTCATGCCAGATGGAGACAAGCTCCTGAAACAGCAGCCTTACCCGCGGCCGGCCGCCGCAGTGAATCAGAGGAGGAAGAAGCGCGCCTTCGGAGGGTGTTTCCTTGCCGCATTGGAAGGTATCCTTATGTCCGGCGCCGATATGGAAGTATATGGTCTGCGTCCCGGGGAGGCAGTCCCTGACGCCGAAGTGATGCTGTCCGGCGTGCAGTATGAGCACATCGTCGTTTTCCATGAAAAAGGCTTCCCTGCCCTGGAAGATTTCCCATTGTCCATTTAGCATATATACAAAATCGTGCTCCTGCATGACACGGTCCGGATGGAGACAGCCCTGGGCATAGTAAATATAGCTTGCCGCGCTGATTTTCCTGGGGGATCCGAAGCTGTAAAAGGGCATCCGCAATCACCTTCTTTTTTTAGTATGAGTCCATAATATACATTTTTATTCCTCTTTGTCAATGGACGTTGGCGGGAGGATTTTTTATACTATAGAAAACCGCGGCAGGACAGACAGGTCTGCGCCGTAAGGAATGGGAAAGGAAGAATGAAGGATGAAAAAATTAAATGTAGTGCTTGTGGGTCTGGGCTTTGGAGGGGCGTTTGTCCCGATTTATAAGGATCATCCCGCCGTAGGGAACATTGGGATTTTTGACACGGATACCGGGCGGATGGAGGAATTCGCCCGGACGCACGGCATTCAAAGGCAGTATCACAGTTTTGATGAAATACTGCGGGATAAGGAAGTGGATGCGGTTCATCTGGTAACGCCGATTCCGCTGCATGCCGAACAGACGGTGGCCGTGCTGGATTCCGGAAAGCACTGTGCCTGCACCGTGCCGATGGCGACATCCCTGGAGGATCTGGAGCGGATTACCGCCGCGGTGAGAAGAAGTGGGAAAAAATATATGATGATGGAAACCACGCTTTATACCAGGCAGTTCTTTTATGCCAGGCAGATGCTGGAAAACGGGGAATTCGGTAAAATTCAGTTTCTGCGCGGCTCCCATTATCAGGATATGGCGAACTGGCCTTCCTACTGGATGGGGCTTCCCCCGATGTGGTACGGGACCCATGCCATCGCGCCCATGCGGGTTATGGCAGGATCGAGGATACAGAAGGTGCATTGCTTCGGCTCCGGCACCATGGAGGAATGGCTTACCAGACAGTACCAGAACCCGTATCCTGTGGAAACGGCAATCTTCTCCTTTGAAAACGGGCTGAAGGGGGAGGCTACGAGGACGCTGTTTGAAACGGCCAGGGTTTATCAGGAGGGCATGTTTATTTACGGCAGTGAAGCGAGCTTTGAATGGGGCTTTGCAGACGATGATGATCCGGTGATTACAACCGCGCAGAGGGCGGAGGACGGAAGGAGAGGCGGAACCACGTCGGTGGAGGCGCGGGTGATGCCCAACTTTTATGAGATGCTGCCCAGGGAAATCCAGAAGCATACGGTAGGCGGCAATTATGATCCGCTCAATCCCCAGGATTCCCTTATCAGCGGCGCGGCGGGCGGCCATCACGGGTCGCATCCCCATCTGGTGGATGAATTCCTCAAAAGCATTCTGGAAGACAGGAAGCCTGCGGTGGACGAGGTGCTGGGAGGCAATATTACCGCGGCGGGAATCTGCGCGCATATTTCTGCCATGAAGGATGGGGCGGAGGTTGTGGCGCCGGAGTTTTAAAGCCTGAGTTTTATATGGTAAAATAGCAGTTGCAAATAACAATAATTTGACGTATGGTGCCGTAATTTTTTTACGGCACCATATTGCTGCTTTAGGAGAAAAAGGGTATACTGTGTGTGATTATCAGGTTTTAGGATAGAAGGTAGCTGATTAGTAAGATGATTATCTATGGCAGCAATGCGACCATAAAACCAATTTGGGAAAAATGTAAAGGAGAAAATCATGAGCGGAGTCGTAGGAAGCAGCACAGTGACACAGGTAGGATTTATTGTAAGAGACATTTATGAAACAAAAAAGAAATGGGCGCAGTTTCTCGGCGTAGAGGAACCACCGGCAGTGGAGGCGGGGGACTATGCGGTGACCCAGACCGAATACAAGGGACAGCCTGCGCCCGGCGCACAGAGTCTTCTGGCATTCTTTGATGTAGGGCCGGGACTGCAGCTGGAATTGATCCAGCCCAACGAAGAGCCTTCCACCTGGAGAGAATTCCTGGACAAGCACGGCGAAGGCGTACATCACCTGGCCTTTAACGTAAATGGTATGAATATGCAGCAGGCGGTGGTAAACTGTCAGGATTTTGGAATGACGCTGGAACAGAAGGGGGAATACGGCAGCGGAGACGGCAGGTATGCTTATCTGTCGGCTGAGAAGGATCTTAAGGTATTGATTGAGCTTCTGGAGAGTGATCACAAGTAAAATACCCACAGCGGCCGTCAAAAAGAACAAAGCGGGCAATGCATGTCCGTATTCCCATTTTTAAGGAAAGGGAAAAAAGAGGAGGGCAAATCATATGCGGATTGGATTATCTTCATCATTAAAGCATGATACCCCGTCACAATGGGCGGAGAAAATGAAAGAGCTGGGCTGCGGGGCAGTAGTGTTCCCGGTGGATTATACGGCGCCGGAGGAACTGATTGAAGCTTATGCAGGGGCGGCAAAAAAGGCTGGCCTTGTCATTGCGGAGGTGGGCGCCTGGTGTAATCCGGTGGCGCCGGCAGAAACAGAGCGCAGGGCGGCCATGGAGCGCTGCATCGGGCAGCTGAAGCTGGCGGACAAAATAGGCGCCAACTGCTGTGTAAATATCGCCGGAAGCACAGGGAGCAGATGGGACGGCGCCTATAAGGAGAATTTCTCCGAAGAGCATTGGGAAAAGACGGTGAAATCCATCCAGGAGATCATCGATGCCGCCGCGCCGGTGAATACATACTATACGATTGAACCTATGCCCTGGATGGTGCCAAAGGATCCGGAGGAATATGAACGCCTGATTGCGGCTGTGGACAGAGAACGGTTTGCAGTGCACATGGATCTGGCAAACTGGATTACCAGTCCGGAAAAATATTTTAATAATGAAGACTTTATGGAAAAATGCTTCGATAAACTGGGGAGCCGTATCAAAAGCTGCCACATTAAGGACGTATGCCTTCAGGCGGAGTTTACCTTCCAGCTGAAGGAGACAGCCTGCGGGGAAGGAATTCTGAATCTGGAAAAATATGCCCGGCTGGCGGACAGAGTAAACCCTCAGATGCCCATGATCATTGAGCATCTCCATTCGGACGATGAATATCTGGAAAGCATCGCCTATTTGAAGGCAAGATTGGAAAAAGCCGGAATCCGTATGTGCAATTAAGCGCTCTGCGGAACCGTTATCATATTGAACTGCTGATATAAAGGGAGGACATCACCAATGGGAAAGTACTATCTGGACATGGAAAAATATAAACAGCTGGCCCGCCAGGCTGTGGCGGAGGGCTGCGTTCTGTTGAAAAACGAGAACAACACGCTGCCGGTAAAGAAAGGGGAAACTGTTTCCGTATTCGGCAGAATACAGCTGAATTATTATAAAAGCGGCACCGGCTCAGGCGGGCTTGTAAATACCCGCTATGTGACAGGAATCCTGGATGCGCTGCGTCAGGAAAAGGAGATACACGTCAACGAAGAGCTGGCGGCAGTCTACGAAAAATGGTGCGAAGGGCACCCTTTTGATAAGGGAAAGGGATGGGGACAGGAGCCATGGTCCCAGGAAGAAATGCCTTTGCCGGACAATGTGGCAAAAAGAGCCGCTCAGATAAGCGACGTGGCTCTGGTTATCATCGGAAGGACCGCCGGGGAGGATCAGGATACCAAGGCTGAACCGGGAAGCTACCTGCTTACGGAAGAAGAGGAGGCCATGATCCGTACGGTAAGCAGACATTTTACCAGGACGGCGGTACTTTTGAATGTGGGGAATATCATTGATATGAAATGGGTGGAGACCTGTAAGCCCTCCGCTGTTCTTTATGTATGGCAGGGCGGAATGGAGGGCGGCAGCGGCGTTGCCGACGTGCTGACCGGCAGGGCGCCCGGAATATCTGCAGCGTACTGATGCGTCTGCCTGTTATGGATCGGTTCCTCAATCGGATTTCAGAGGAAGAACTGAAGGAGCAGAGGGAGAGCGCGGGAGAGGATGCACAGTTCCTGGATTTGAAATATCAGGAGGTGGATCGGGATACGCCGCTGGATATTTCAGGGATTTCCACGGAGAAAGGAGCTTCCTCCGTGCTGGGAGTGAAGCTTCTCCATCAGGGAATTTACGCCATTCAGATCAAAGCCAGATGTGATGCGGGCGAGCTGGCCCAGGTGCCCATGTCTATCTTTATGAACCATGGAGTGGTAATCACCTTTACCATCAACGGCACCCAGGGGGAATGGGTGGTACGCTCCTCAGATTTGGGAGAATTCCGTTTCCCGCACCAGTATCTGAAATTTTATTTCGGCCAGTCAGGCCTGGAGCTGGGCGAAGTGAGAATGATTTTAAAGGAAGAACTGCAATAACGGTTTGGACATAAGAATACCGGAAGGAAGAGAATGTTTTATGATGAACCATAAAAGCGGCAGCCAGGTTACGGATGCGGTGATATTTGATATGGACGGCGTGATAGTGGACAGTGAAATGCTGTATCTGAACTTACGCTGGCAGTTTGCCAGGGAGAAAAATCCGGAAGTGACGCTGGAAGAGCTGTATCCCACGGTGGGCCGCTCCTCGGAAGGCAGCTGGTCCCTTGTGGCGGAGGCGGTGCATAACGGAATGACCTGGCAGGAGCTTCTGGCGGAATACCGGAAAACCGTGGTATGCACCTATGCCTCGATTGATTTTGCCAGTGTGTTCCGCAAGGAAATACCGGGGGTGCTGGAGAGTCTGAAGCAGCGGGGAATCCGGCTGGCATTGGCCTCCTCCAACGGTCTTTCCATTGTGGAAAAAATCCTTACGGATAACGGCATACGCCCTTATTTCGAGGTGGTGGTCAGCGGAGAGAGCTTCCGGCGCAGTAAGCCGGATCCGGAAATTTATCTGCACACGGCTTCCTGCCTGGGAGTGGAGCCGCAGCGCTGTCTTGTCGTAGAGGATTCCACCGCAGGCATTACGGCGGCCCACCTGGCCGGGATGAGGGTCGCCGCGGTGGTGGATGACAGGTTTGGCTTTGACAGGTCGCTGGCAGATTATGAGGTGAAACAGATCTCAGATATTCTGCAGCTGGTCGAAGGGAAAACGGATGAAAAAACGGGTGGACAGGATAAATAGAAAAGCAGTAACGGTTCAGTCTGCTGAGCTGTTATCGAAAAAGGGCTGACGCATGGAGGCGGCAGACGGGAGGCGCTGTTGTTTTACAAGGCTGCGGAACATAAGGTAATTATAAAGGATACTGCCATGGATTATGTGGAATTCGGCTATGGCAGCAGGCCGCTCATAATTTTGCCCGGACTGGGCGACGGGTTGAGAACCGTTCACGGTCAGGCCGTCAATCTTGCTTTTTACTACAGGAAGATTGCCCCCTATTACCGGGTGTATATTTTCAGCAGAAAAAATAAGCTGGAAGAGGGTTGTACGACGAAGGATATGGCAGAGGAACTGTGGCTGGCGCTGGAACAGCTGCGTCCATGGAATACGGAAAAAATTTACCTCATGGGGATATCCCAGGGCGGTATGATTGCCCAGCATTTTGCCATAGCCCATCCGGATATTGTGGAAAAACTTGTTCTGGGGGTGACTGCGTCCAGGCAGAACGAAATCCTGAAAAATGCTGTTACCGGGTGGATGGAGATGGCGGCAAAGGGCGATTACAGGTCGCTGATGACAGATACAAGCGAGAAGACATATTCCCTGAAAACACTGAAAAAATACAGGCCTCTTTATCCGCTGCTGTGCAGGGTGGGAAAGCCGGAGGATTTCAGCCGGTTCCTCATCCAGGCGGAGTCCTGCCTCACCCATAATGCCTATGAAGAGCTTTCCGGGATAAGCTGCCCCGTCCTTATCCTGGGAGGAGGCGACGATAAAATTGTGGGGACAGATGCCGCGCCGGAAATGGCAGAAAAAATCAAGCAGTGCAAAATGATAATTAATTAAGGACTGGGACATGGCGCTTATGAAGAAACTGAGGATTTCAACCGCCAGGTCATGGATTTCCTGAATGAGACAGCTTTGGAGGAAAACGTATGAGAAGAAAAGACAGAGAAATTACGGAACCGGTCAAAATACGGGAGATTATCGAAGCCAGCCATTGCTGCAGGCTGGGCTTTTTTTGACGTAAAAGAGGTTTACATTGTCCCTCTGAGCTTCGGTTATGAAGAAGAGGAGGGCAGGAGAATTTTCTATTTCCACAGCGCAAGGGAAGGCAGGAAAATCGATTTGATTTCGGCAGCGCCTTCTGTGGGGTTTGAACTGGATACGAATTATGAGCTTGTGGAAGGGGATCTGGCATGTAATCATTCCGCGCGTTTTCAGAGTATAATCGGTACGGGCCGCGTCAGCTTTGTGGATGCAGCGGAGGAAAGAAAGGCGGCGCTGCAGAGCATCATGCGCCATAATACCGGCAGGAACGACTGGGAATTTTCGGATGCGATGGCAGAAGCGGTGTGCATTCTCAGACTGGACGTGACGGAGCTGTCCTGCAAGGAGCATCCGTAGAAGCTTTTGCCAGGCAGGCCGGAGCTGCTGCACGGCGGCTTTTTTCCTTTTGCCGTCGGCAGCAGATAAATTAACAATGCGTTTTTTTACATAGATCTTGTATTCAACACAACTCGTTAATAGTGTCTGTAACCGCCATATTCCGAATACGCTTTACTGGTGTGTGAACCGCAGCAATACACGAAAATGAAATCAATAATATAATAATTGCTATTGGAGTGACAGGAATTTTCCATACGCCGCCAAAATGGCTTAAAATAATCTTCACATAGATAAGATAGTGAAGCAGCAGGCCGAGTAGAATTCCAACAATCGTACCGCTGGCAGCGTATGTAACGGCTTCAGCAGCTATCATTTTCGTTACTTGCCGGCTTTCCATGCCAACAGCGCGCATTGCGCCATATTGCTTAATCCTTGCAGATACGCCTATGGAAATACTGTTCATAATATTCAGTACGGTGATAAGGGAAATAATCGCCAGAAAACCGTATGCTGCAAGACGGAACACCCAGTAGGAGCCGTAGACATCACTATTTTCTTCCCTATTATCCATAAACAGATAATCACCAGCCAGATCACAAATTCTATTTACGTCTGCCTCAGAAACATCTTTTTCCAGCATTACACTAACCATCATATAGTTTTGTTCACCCAGCAGGCGTGTATAGGTTTCTTCCGAGCAGACCATTATAAAATGCAAGAAACAGGACGATCATAAGGGCAAAGGAACCTGTAATAAGCAGAAGATTTTTCTTTGCGCCGGTTACATGATGAATACCCAAAGAAGTTTCCACTTTGAAAAACCTTATTTTTGTGATGCGGCTAACCTTTTTCGATACATTTGCATTGCCGGATACTGCTGCTACTGGCGAAACCCGTGCTGCCTGCTTCGCAGGGGAATGGGCGGCAATGAATACAGTGACAACACCAACGGCAGCGCCGCTGAGAATACCGCTTATGCTTACTGCAAAAAGCGGCATATCCACCCATTCGCCTTTTACCAAAAATTTTAAAACCGCGCACAATATCCAGCAGGCTATGGTTCCCAAGGAACAACCGATTGGAATTGCTGTTTTACACCAGTTCAATGCCTCAAGCCGTACAAAACGTATGATTTGCTGTTTACTGGCACCAATACAACGCATCCTCATAGAGGCCGGAAATGGTATATTCAAAATCCCCCGCAGGTGTATTTAAGGTAATCCTGTCGCCAACCGTAATTCGTCCGTCCTCCGTCAGCTCCAGGCACCGCGTTGTCCGGTGAAAAGGCTGACTTCAAGCCCCATACGGTAAAACTGTTGTAGAGGGCAAAATGGTGAGCTTATATTGATACAGTGGTTGACTTTATGTGATATTTATGTAAATATAAAATTATACTTTGGATTTGCATAATATAATATTTTTTTTACATGCTAATTAGGGGAGGAAAATCCGCTGAACGCAAAGAAACCGTATTTTGCTCCGCAAAACAAGTAGGAGGACTGCTATGTATATAGAAAGAACCATAGAGCCAACTATCAAAAAAATAAGTGAAACATTTCCCGTATTAATAGTAACAGGGCCAAGGCAGGTAGGAAAAACGACACTGTTAACCCGGCTGGCGGATCCAAATAGAAAAATCGTTTCCCTGGATAATCCGACTATACGTGCATTTGCCAGGAGCGATCCTGAAATGTTCCTGCAAAGGTATGCCCCTCCCGTATTAATAGATGAGGTACAGTATGCGCCTGAATTATTGGACTATATTAAGGGATATGTGGACAGGAAGAAAACATGCGGAGACTTTTGGCTGACCGGTTCACAGACCTTTCATATGATGAAAAAAGTGACGGAGTCTCTGGCCGGCAGGGCAGGGATTGTAAAAATGCAGGGACTTAGCAACAGTGAAATACGCGGGAAACATTTTGCACCGTTTCAGGTTGACATTTCGGAACTGATGAATCGTATGAGTGATACGGAGCCTATGAATATCACACAGATATTTTCCCGTATTTATAAAGGCGCTATGCCACGCTTATATGAAAATGAAAATGTTGATAAAGAACAATATTATGAATCTTATCTGGAGACATATATCAGCCGCGATATCAAAGACATGACTCAGGTTGCGGATGAATTGAGTTTCCTTAATTTTATGACAGTTGTCGCAGCGCGTACCGCAACAAATGTCAATTATGATGTTTTGGCGGGCGAGGTTGGAGTTTCAGCGCCCACAGTGAAGCAGTGGATGTCCATATTGGTTTCTTCCGGTCTGGTTGCATTAATCCCTGCATTTTCCAATAATGCGCTGAAGCGTGTCATCAAGGCCCCGAGAATGTATTTTCTGGATACCGGATTATGTTCCCATCTGACAAGATGGAGCAGTGCGGAGGTTATGGAGCGCGGTGCCATGGACGGGCAGTTTTTTGAAACCTGGGTGGTGTCTGAAATATACAAAAGTTATATAAATGCCGGAAAGAATCCGCCGCTCTATTTTTATAGGGACAGCAATAAGAAAGAAATTGATTTGATTATTTATCAGGATGGAATTGTCAATCCGGTGGAAATAAAGAAAGGCTCGGCACCTAAGGATGCTGTTAAGAATTTTTCTGTTCTGAATCCGATAGAAGAGGAGGCTGCTTCGGAGGATGTATTTTCAGGGACAGAGCATCTGAAAACAAAAGTTGGCACCGGCGCGGTAGTATGTATGCCGCCTGATTTAATTCCTGTTGACCGGAAAAACTGGTATGTGCCGGCATGGATTATTTAGACGGAGCTGGAAGGTGGGGCACATTTTGTGCAGGCGGATTTTTACCTTTGAAATAGCCTAAAGAATTGACAAGTTGTTTGTATATGTGAATATTTATGAAGATTTAGAAATTGATTTTTCAGAAATCAGCTTAGATTCAAGAGTTGGGCATAAATAAACTGGCAAGAGCCATTGGAGTATATCAAGGCAAATGGAATGGTAATCGGTGTGAGTGCAGGGAGTCTTCTTTTCTCTAACAATTTAGATGGTAACTTGGGGTTGATAAATACGAGATTAGATGTACATTGTCTGGATGGAGAAAAGAAAGGCAAAATAGCATATCCTTTAAAGAATAATATAAGATTAACAAATACCTGTGCACTTGTTGTGCGGGAATTTCCAGATGAATTAGAGATAATTGGCGAATAGGAAGATGAATAATGTTTAAAGGTTTTAATGAGTCTACTATAGAGTATTACCAGGCAATCAGAAAAGATAATTGTAAAAATACTTATAGAGAAAATAAAATGTTATATCTTGACGGTGTGAAATATCCATTGGAAGAATTGTATTTTGAACTGTATAGTTATTTCAGTAAAGTAGACAGTGATTTGTTGAATAATAAGAGACAAAGCATTTCTTCGGCATATAACGATGCGCGGTTTTGCAATAATGCCCTAATTAAGGAATATTTTTACATACGATTTAAGCTGGACAAGGTAAATAAAAAGAATGCACCTGGCTTTTTTTTCGATGCATCTTTAACAGGGTATAAGTTTGGGTTGAATATCTATAATTCAGATGCAAGAGGTATGGAAAAAATACGGGAGTATATATTGGATAACAGGAATTTTGCAAAAGGAGTAATTGAAAAGTTTAATGAAGCTGGTTTGCTGGGAGTGCGGGGAGAAAAATATAAAAGAGCATGTTATCCTGAAGAAGATGTGGTTTTGCAGGAGTGGCTGGAGCGCAGGAGAATTTCTTTTGTGCATGAAGATGGATTAAGCGATGTGTTTTTTGGGAGAGCTATGCTTGAATGTATGTTAGCTGCATTTGATAGTGTGCAGGATGTGTATTTTATGCTAAAGGAAGCACTGTAATTTAATCATGGGAAAAGGCCTAAATTGGAGAATGTTTTCGGGTACGGAACCTGGAAGCGTTCTCCATTTTAGGTGTGACAGGCGGCATATATTTCTGTCAGGTGCAATTCAGGATTCCCAAATCCCTTTCTGAAAATTTCATTGCCATAGCTTCCGCCGGGGCAGTGTGAATGACCTATGGAAAAAGGAGGTTCAGTGGAATACATTGAGAAAAGCATTACTGGAAAGTTTGTCAAAAAAAGCCGGGCTGACTTTTTTATCAGACATGCACTATAAAGCCTACTGGCCTGATATCTGTGATGCCCTGAAGAAAATGGAGGCAGAGGATTATACCCTGGAAGAGTGGGAAGAGGCGGCAGAGTATATTCTGGGAAAAGGGGCCGGGCCGTTCGATTCCGCGGAGTCTGTCTATCGCTATATTCTGCAATGCTTGAAGCTGTAGTGAAGCCATAAAAAAGAGTCTGAATCCAGGCTTTTTTATGGAAAGATCTTAAGCAGAAATCATAAGAATACGAGGCAGCATAATAATTCTGACGTTGAAAACAGCTGTTGACAGCTATGTGGAAGAAAAAATGGTGGAAATGATACTTGGCGACACGGATATAGATTCAGTGTGGGACAATTATCTTGCCGAATTAAATGCCATGGGAGTTAATCGTATGCTGGAAATTTATCAGGAAGTATTGGACGCAAGGCAATAAAATATATAAAAAATGTATCCGGAATGAAAGGTTGGATTTTGTTCCGGATACATTTGTGCTATACCGAAGGCAGATCAAATTGAAATTGACAGACAAATCGGCAGAATTTTAGATTATCTGGAAAGCAAGGGCTGTATGGAAAATACGCTGATGATATTCAGTGCGGATCATGGAGATCTTTGTAATGATTATTATATGAGACAGAAAGGGCCGTTTCCTTATAAGGCGCAGTTGGGCATCCCTATGCTTCTAATGGATCAGGGCCGGATACCGGAGAAGGTTCACAGTGATATGCTTGTCAGCAATCTTGATATTCCGGCAACCGTATTGCAGGAAGCCACCGGACAGTATACGTTCGCCTGTTCAAGATCCATGATTCAGATGATGAAGGATGTAACTTTTCAGAGAAAAGAACTGTTCAGTGAATTCTGCGATAGCGTAAAAATCATAAGTGACAGAGCCTTCCGGTTTTCATATTATCCGTTTTCAGGAGAAAAGGTATTGTTCCGGCTGGAGGATGAAACAACGAACCTGGCGCAGGACAGGGAATATGCACCTATCGTTCAGGAATATATGGGCAGAATAATAGATTATCTGATAGTGGCAAAGGGAATTTTAATTGAGGCCCAGTACTTAACGCCAAAAGTACAGAAAGGGATGCGGGAGCTTTTGCCGGATTTTGAGGAACAGATACCACTGGCGTTTCCAATACCGGAGGAAGCGCAAAGGGACAGATTAAGAAAAGAGTTTTTGAATGCGGAAATTTTGTAAAAACCGTAAAATAACGCGGGCATACGGAAAATATTGGGAGTGAAAGGTTACCCCTGTTGCAAAAAGTACAAGAAAAAAGTTTAAAGAAAGGATTGCGGCATGGGCGGCAGTCGTATATAATACGAAGTAATGCAGTGAAATACCCGGCCGCAGATGCGGCATGCATGGAAGCACGGGTAGTTTCCCCGCGGCGGCCTGACAGAAGTTTTGTATGTCAGGCATCCGGCGGGAATAAGAGAAAATGAAGAGGTGCCCCGGACGGCAGCAGCCGTGCTCCGGGGATAATAGGGAAAGGGGTGTAATTCCCCTGCGGTCCCGCCGCTGTAACGGACGAGCCGTATCTTACAGAAAACGTAATCCATAAATCCACGGGGATTTTGGTGTTACACAACTCCACTGGGAAACCGGGAAGGAAAGATACGGTAAGGACTCCGAAGCCAGAAGACCTGCCCTTCATGAAGAATGCATCGGTTACGAGCGATGGCCGGGTGCAAAAGGAAGTGCTTTTTTATCTGAGAAGGATGAAAGGCCTGCTTTTTAGTACCGGTTTTTGCGCGCGTGGAGGCGGCAGAAAACGGTACTTTTTTTATGGCTGTTTTGCGCGGCTGTACGTGCTTAACAGCAGCTTTTAAGAAACTTCCGGTCGCTCACGGGGATGGAGAAGGACATTGGAGAAAATAAGAAAAAGAGGAATTTTGGCAGTCAGCTTCGGCACAAGCTATGAAGACAGCTGCAGGCAGACCATAGGGGCGCTGGAAGAGGATTTTGCGGAGAATTTTCCCGGAATGCCGGTGAAAAGGGCGTTTACCAGTTCCGTTATCATGCGGATCTGGGAAGAGCGGGGAGTACATATCCCGGATGTGCAGGACGCGCTGCGGGAACTGGCGGCGGATGGGATTGAGGAGGTTCTTATCCAGCCCACCCATTTACTGGCGGGAGAAGAGTATGAAAAGCTGTGCGCCCAGGCGGAGGTCCTGCGCGGAAGCTTTCGCCGGATGGACATCGGCGCGCCGCTATTGCATACGGAGGAGGATCTGCACAGAGTTGCAGATTTTTATGCCAATCATTTTCCAAGAGAAGAGGGCGAAGCCCTGGTCCTGATGGGACATGGCTCCCAGCATGAAAATAATGTGGTTTATACCAGGCTGCAGGAGCTGTGGGCACAGATGGAGTGCGGGGACGTATTCCTGGGAACCGTGGAAGCGAAGCCCGATCTGGAGGACGTGACAAGTCAGCTGGAAAAGAGCGGTTTAAAAAGGGCGGTGCTGACACCCCTGATGCTTGTGGCAGGAGACCATGCCCATACGGATATGGCGGGCGCGCAGGAAGGCAGCTGGAAAAGCGTCCTGAAGGGAAAAGGCTTTGAGGTACGCTGCATAGTAAAAGGGATGGGGGAATACCCGGAGATCAGGAGCCTTTATGTAAGACATCTGAAGCAGCTGGAGGAAGCCTGCCGGGGCGTCCTTTACGGAGTGAGCGTAGGGCCGGGGGATCCGGAGCTGCTTACGCTGAAGGCCGTCCGGCTCATACAGGAATGCCCGGTGCTGGCGGTTCCCCGCACCAAAGGGGAAAATACCCTGGCGCTCTCCATTGCAAGGCAGGCGGCGGATTTAACGGGAAAACAGATCGTTTATACGGATTTTCCCATGTCCCGTGACAGACAGGTGCTGGAAGATAACTATGAGAAAATTGCCGGACAGCTTGCCGCGTACCTGAAGGACGGGCTGAATGTGGCAATGCTGAATATCGGGGATATTTCCATCTATTCCACTTTTTCCTATGTGGCCCGGAAAGCGGCGCAGGCGGGCTTCCCGGTGAGAGTATGCGCAGGGGTTCCCTCCTTCTGCGACATTGCGGCGAAAACCGGAAAACCTCTGGTTTCCGGCACCCAGCCGTTAATGGTAATCCCGGCAGGATGCGGGGATTTGGAAAGCTATCTCCCCCTTCAGGGCACCAAGGTGCTGATGAAAAGCGGCGGTAAGCTGGGAAAGATCCGGCAGTATCTGCATGAGAACGGGCTGGTAAATGACGCCCTGATTGCCAGCGACTGCGGACTGCCGGGAGAGCGCTTCGTACAGGCCTCTGCCGCAGCGGCGGAGGAAAAGAGCAGCTATTTTACCACGATTATTATCCGTCCGCAGCCAAACTGAGCACGGAGAAGGGAAAGGCATTGCTGGAACAATATGTATATAAAAACAGGAAGAAGCTAAGATGCGGCTATACCACCGGATCCTGCGCGGCAGCGGCCGCAAAGGCGGCGGCGCAAATGCTGCTTGGCGGGCAAAGGACGGAAACCGTGGAGCTTGTGACGCCGTCCGGCCAGAAGCTTCTTCTGGATGTGGAAGAAATTTTACAGGAAAAGGAACGGGTATCCTGCGCCATACGAAAGGACAGCGGAGACGATCCGGATATTACCAACGGGATCCTTATTTTTGCTTCCGTGGAAAAAGCAGAGGATGGTTTCCGGCTGGAAGGCGGCACAGGCGTAGGCAGAGTCACGCTCCCCGGGCTGGATCAGCCGGTGGGGGAGGCCGCCATCAATACAGTGCCGCGGCGGATGATAACCCGGGCGGTGGAGGATATCTGCGCGCAGTACGGCTATACCGGCGGCATCCGTGTCCTGATTTCCATACCGGAGGGCGTGAGACTTGCCGGCAGAACCTTCAACCCCAGGCTGGGAATTGAGGGCGGGCTTTCCATCCTGGGAATCACGGGGATTGTGGAGCCTATGAGCGAGGCGGCGCTGCTTGACACCATTGAAGTGGAAATGAAGCAGAGGGCGGCGCAGGGATGGAAAAAAATCATTCTCACCCCGGGAAACTACGGAATGGATTTTCTGAAGGAAGCGCTGCATCTGGATCAGGAAAAAAGCGTGAAATGCAGCAATTATATCGGGGAAGCTCTGGATAAGGCCGTGGAAACCGGTTTTGAAAGCGTTCTCCTGGTAGGGCATATCGGCAAGCTGGTGAAACTGGGAGCCGGCGTAATGAACACCCATTCCCGCTGGGCGGATGCCCGTCTGGAAACCCTTGCTTCCTGTGCGATTCTGGCCGGGGGCGAGGCAGGGACGGCAGCGGCGCTGCTGCGCTCCAATACGACGGAGGAGGCGTTGGAAATCCTCCGGGGAAAAGGCCCTTTTGAAGAAACCATGGCGATCCTGCTGGAAAAAATAGCGGGCCATCTGGAACACCGCACCGGCGGAAGCATACAGACAGAAGCGGTGGTTTTTTCCAATAAATTCGGTATCCTGGGGAAAACGCCCGGAGCGGACAGCCTGCTTTCCCGGCTGCAGCAGGAAAACGGACGGGAACCGCAGTAAACGGAACCAGGAACAAAATGATGCGAAAACCAATGGAGAGGTAGAAGGATATGGTATATTTTGTGGGAGCAGGTCCGGGAGCGCCGGATTTAATTACAGTCCGGGGGCAGGAACTGCTGAAACGGGCGGATATTATTATTTATGCAGGCTCCCTGGTGAATGCGCAGCTGCTGAAGGCGGCGCCTGCGTGCTGTCTGATTTACAACAGCGCCGTCATGACGCTGGAGGAAGTGGTGGAGGTCATGGTGCAGGGCGAACGGGAAGGAAAAACCATCGTCCGCCTGCACACCGGGGATCCCAGCCTGTATGGAGCCATCCGGGAACAGATGGATCGGCTGGAAGAAGCCGGCATAGCCTTTGAGGTCTGTCCCGGCGTCAGTAGCTTTTGCGGCGCTGCGGCCTCCCTGCAGGCGGAGTATACGCTTCCCGGCGTCTCTCAGACGGTGATCATCACCCGGATGGAGGGACGTACCCCGGTGCCGGAGAGGGAACGGCTGAGAAGCCTGGCAGCCCATGGAAGCACTCTTGTCCTTTTCCTGAGCACCGGCCTTTTAAAGCAGGTAAGGGAAGAGCTTCTGGCGGGCGGCCTTTCCCCGGATACCCCCTGCGCGGTCTGCTACAAGGTGACCTGGGAGGATGAAAAAATCCTGCGCGGTACATTGAAGCAGCTGCCGGAGCTTGCCGAAGCAGCCGGCGTCCGGAAAACGGCGCTGATTGTTGTGGGAGAGGTCCTGGGTTCGGATTATGAGCTTTCCCGCCTGTATGCAGCTGATTTTTCCACGGAATTCAGGCAGGCGCGCAAGGGAGAGGACGGGAATACATAATGAAAGCGGCGATTATTTCCTTTACGGCAAGGGGAGCCCTGAAAAACAGGGAACTGGCTGGCCTGCTGCGCAAAAAACTCTCCTGTACAGGCTATTCTTTTTATAAATACGTGCTGGAGGGACAGACGGCATTCCGGGAGGTGAGCAGCCTGACGGAAGCCCTGTTTTCTTCCTGTGGGCTTCTTATCTTTATCGGTGCCGCAGGAATCGCCGTGCGTGCCATAGCGCCTTTTCTGAAAGAAAAGGATCGGGATCCGGCGGTGCTGGTGATGGATGAACATGCGGTGCATGTGGTTTCCCTGCTGTCCGGGCATCTGGGAGGCGGTAACGACTGGTGCCGACAGGTTGCCCTGCTCACAGGCGCAGAGCCGGTGATTACCACCGCGACGGATTTAAACGGCGTATTTGCGGTGGATCTTTTTGCTAGGGATAACGGGCTTTTTATTGAAAAACGGGAGCGGATAAAGGAAGTCTCCGGCAGGCTTCTGCATGGGGAAAAGGTGGGGTTTTACAGTGAACTGCCCTGGGAGGGCGAGCTGCCGGAACTGATTGTGCCGTGTGAAAAGGGCGTGGATGGCCTGCTGCGGCCCCGTTTCGCAGAAGAAGGGGAAAAAGGAGACAGCGGCCTGCCGGAATGCGGCATTGTTATTGGAGCGCAGCCCCAGGCCGTCCGCTTCCCGGTTACCTGCCGGCTGATCCCGAAAGATCTGACAGTGGGTATCGGCTGCAGAAAGGGAAGGAGCGGGGCGGAACTTTCAGAATTTCTGCAGACGGTATTTCAGAAATTCGATCTGGATAAAAGGCGGATTGCCCGTTTCGCCTCCATCAGCCTGAAGGAAAAGGAGGCTGGTATCCTGGAGCTGGCATTTGTGGAAAGGGCGCCCTTCCTTACGTTTACCGCACAGGAGCTGGAGGCGGTTCCTGGGAAGTTTGAAGCGTCCGGGTTCGTCAGGAAAACGGTGGGTGTGGATAATGTCTGTGAACGGGCGGCGGTTCTGGGAAGCGGCGGCGGAAGGCTCCTTGTGCCCAGGCAGGCGGCCGGGGGCATTACCATAGCGGCGGCGCAGCGTATGCCGGTTATCCGTTTTTACAGAAATGATAAAGGTAACTGAAAAGGAGAGGAAACGATGTTATATATAGTAGGCTTTGGCCCGGGGGGCTATGAAACCATGACTGTGGAAGCTGTCCGGGCGCTGGAGGACAGCGATCTGATTGTGGGCTATACCACCTATGTGGATCTGATCCGTCCCTGGTTTCCGGAAAAGGAATTTCTGGCAACGGCCATGAAGCAGGAAAAAGAGCGGTGTCTTCTTGCCATCCAAAAGGAAGAGGACGGCAGAAAGGTGGCGCTGGTATGCAGCGGTGACAGCGGAATTTACGGCATGGCAAGCCTGGTATATGAACTGACGGCCCGGGACAAAACGCTGCTGAAGCGGATACGGGTGATTCCGGGAGTAACGGCGGCAGCCAGCGGGGGCGCGCTGCTGGGTGCGCCGCTGTCTCATGATTTTCTCACGGTCAGCCTCAGCGATCTGCTCACTCCTCTGGAAGTGATAAAAAAGAGGATCCGCTGCGCCGCACAAAGTGACACCGTAATCTGTATTTATAATCCATCCAGCAGAAAAAGGGGCGATTATCTGCGCATGGCCTGTGAAATAGCGCTGGAATATCTTTCCCCGGATACCGTGTGCGGCTGTGTGAAGAACATAGGCCGGGAAGGGGAGGAAGCTGCAGTGCTCACCCTGGAAGAGCTGCGGGATACCCAGGTGGATATGTTTACCACAGTTTTTATCGGAAACAGCCATACCAGGAATATTCACGGCAAAATGGTAACGCCCAGAGGATACCGTCTGGAAGAAGAAGCGGCGGCCGCGCAGGAGAGAACATGATACAGAAGGTGATGCTGTTTGCAGGAACCACGGAAGGAAGGCTGCTGTGCGAATTCCTGTCAGAAAAAAATATAACGGCCTGCGTCTGCGTGACCACGTCCTATGGAGAGCAGCTGCTTCCTTCCGGGAAAAATATGGAAATCTGCACCGGCGCTTTGGATCGGGTGCAGATGGAAGAAAAATTAAGTTCCTTCGGCCCGCAGCTGGTGATAGATGCCACCCATCCGTACGCCAGGCTGGCCACGGAAAATATACGCGCCGCCTGCGGGTTTTTAAACCTTCCTTATATCCGTGTTGTGCGGGAATCCTGCGGGAAAGAAAAAAACGGGGCGGAAACGGCCGTGGCGGCAGGAGAGACCGCAGGGGCGGAAATAACCGCGGAGCCGGAAAAAATCACAGGGCTGACAAAAACCGCGGGGCCTGAAAAAACCACAGGGCTGGGAAAAAACGCATGGCCGGAAAAAACCGCAGGGTCGGAAATAACCGATATAACGCAGAAAATCGGCGGCCAGGAAGAAAGCCGCCTGCTGACGGAAGCGGACAGCATGGAAGAGGCCGCAAAGCTGCTGGAAAAAATGGAAGGAAACATTCTTGTTACCACAGGAAGCAAGGAGCTGGAAGCGCTGCGGGGACTGCCCGGGTTTGCCAAGCGTATTTTTGCAAGAATCCTGCCGCAGCCTGAAATGGTGCAAAAATGCATGGAATTGGGTCTTTCCGGGAGACATATTATCTGTATGCAGGGGCCTTTTTCCGAAGAGATGAATTATGCCATGCTGCGTGAAACGAATGCCCGGATCTTGCTGACCAAGGAATCCGGAGCCGCGGGAGGCTTCCCGGAAAAACTGCGCGGTGCGAGAAGAGCAGGCGCGGCCGTAGTTGTGGTAAAGCGGCCAGTGGAGGAAGAGGGCTGTTCAGTGGAGGAAGTGAAGGCGCTGCTCCAAAACGGCGGTGGGAACACCGTTCCCTGCCTCCGGCAGAACATCAGCATCCTGGGAATCGGCATGGGCTCTGCAGACAGCATGACTGAGGGCGTAAAAAAGCTGCTTTCCCGGGCCGGCCTGGTGGCGGGCGCCGGAAGAATGCTGGACGCCTGCGGGCTTACGGAGGGAACGGAGAACCGCAGGCGGGTTCTTTGTGCCTGGGAGCCGGACATCATCTGCCGGGCAATCGAGGAGAGCGGGGAAGCACAGACGGCTGTGCTGATGTCGGGCGACAGCGGTTTTTACAGCGGGACGAAGAAGCTTCTGCAGGCATTGGAGGCTTACCGGGAACAGATGAAAGGCCGGCGGGAGGTCACAATCCATGTGGAGCCCGGAATTTCCTCCCTGTCCTATTTCGCATCCAGACTGCAGATCTCCTGGGAGGATACAAAGATTTTAAGCTGCCATGGGAAAGAAGAGAATCTTCTGGCCGCTGTAGCAGGCCACCGGAAAACCTTTGTCCTGACGGAAGGGCAGACCGGGGAAATCTGCGCCGAGCTGACGGCAGGCGGCCTGGGGGATACCCTGGTGTATGAGGGAACCAATCTTTCAGGCCCCGGCGAAACCATCCGTAAATATCCGGCCAGGGAGTACCGCCGCGAAGGGAAGGACGGGCTTACCGTACTCTTTTTAATCAATGACAGGTACGGCCGGTTTCCTGTCACGGGAATCCCTGAGGAAAGCTTTCTGCGCGGCAGGGTGCCTATGACCAAAAGCGAGGTGCGTTCCGTCATATTGAGCAAGCTTTCGGTAAAAGAAGAGGATATCGTCTATGATTGTGGGGCAGGGACCGGCTCTGTTTCCGTGGAACTGGCGCTGGCCGCCGGAAAAGGACGGGTATACGCCGTAGAATGCGATCCGGAGGGCATTGAACTGATACGCCGTAACGGGGAGAAATTTGGCTGCCGCAATCTGACTGCAGTGGAAGGGATGGCGCCCCAGGTTCTGGAAGGGCTGCCCGCGCCGGACGCTGTTTTCATCGGCGGCACCAAAGGAAGGCTTTCCGGTATCCTGGAAGCGCTGCGGCAAAAGAAGAAGCCCATGCGGATTTGCCTGAGCGCCGTGACGCTGGAAACCGTATCGGAGGCGCTTGGCTGCGTGGAAAGCTTCCGTTTACAGAACGCAGGCGCCTGCCAGATTGCCGTGACAGGGCTGCAGCCGATAGGCGGACTGCATATGCTGAAGGCGCAGAATCCTATTTTTCTCATATGGGGGGATCTGACGGAATGAAAAACAGAGAAGAAAATCAGCCTGTGCGTACGCAGACAGACGGAGCCTGTTCCCGTAAACGGCAAATGGAGGGAGCTTCCGGCTGTCCCCGCATCCTGATAGCCGGAACCGGAAGCGGCTGCGGAAAAACGACGCTGACCTGCGGTATCCTGTACGGGCTTTTACAGAGGGGACTGCATCCCTGTGCCTGTAAATGCGGCCCCGATTATATTGACCCCATGTTTCACAGCCGGGTGCTGGGAGTGGAAACCGGAAATCTGGACAGTTTTTTTACGGACAGGGAAACCATGGGGAGGCTGCTTGCCCGGGAAAAAGGGGATCTGTGTGTGATTGAGGGCGTCATGGGGTATTATGACGGCTGTGGTTTTACGGAAAAAGGAAGCGCGAGCGAAATCGCGGCGCTGACACAAACACCGGTGATTCTCACGGTTAACGCCAGAGGGATGAGCCGCTCCGTGCTGGCGGTGCTGCGCGGATTCCTGGCAGCCCAGACAGAGCAGAACATCCGTGGTGTGATTTTTAACCAGCTTCCGGCAAAGCTGTACCCGGATATCCGCAGGGAGGCCGAGGCCATGGGCGTACGCGCGCTGGGCTATCTGCCCCGCATTCCGGGGGCGGCTTTTGAAAGCAGAAAGCTGGGACTGGTAGCTCCGGATGAAATCCAGGGCTTCCGGAAAAAACTGGGGCTTTTATACGAAGCCATGCGGGAAACCATTGACTGGGACGGCATTCTTGCGCTGGCGAAGGAGGCGCCGGTTTTCGACTGCATTCCGGAGGAAAAGGACGGCCCTGACGGCCGGGGCGTTAAAATAGCGGTGGCAAAGGATGAAGCCTTTTGCTTCCTCTATCGGGATAACCTGGAATTTTTAAAGGCCCTTGGCTGTGAAATCCTTTTTTTCAGCCCGCTGCGGGAGAAAGAAATTCCGGAAGGGGCGGACGCGCTGATTTTAAACGGCGGCTATCCGGAGCTGCATGCGGCGGCCTTGGAGGCAAATACGGCCATGCGGCAGGCGGTATACAGGGCGGTAAAGGACGGCATGCCCGTGATTGCGGAATGCGGCGGTTTCATGTATCTGCATGAACGGCTGCAGGGGGAAGACGGTAAAGAATACGGGATGGCAGGCGTACTGCACGGAGAATGCCATAAAACCTCCGGGCTTGCGAGATTTGGCTATATTACCATGGAAGCGGAAAAGGACAACCTGCTCTGCCTTGCCGGAAGGACGCTGAAGGCCCACGAATTCCATTACTACGACAGCACACTTTTGCCGGATGCTTTTACGGCCAAAAAAGCCGGCGGATCGGCCTGCTGGAAGGCGGGCGTGGCGGATAAACGGATGTATGCGGGCTTTCCGCACCTTTACTTTTACGGGAACAAAGAGGCGGCATACGCATTTGTGAGGACGGCGAAGGAATATGGCCATAGAGCAGGTATTTAAGCCATTGCAGACTAGGGGGAGAACAGGGAGGCAACCAGATAAAAAGATGGAGACAGAAACAGAAAAGTATCTGAACAGCTGTAAAGAACGAATACGGGGGATTGATGAATGGGCATGGAAAGCCGCCAGGCGGCATTGGAATGGGATTGCCAAGCCGCTTTACGGGCTGGGGCTTCTGGAGGATGCGCTGGTGCGCATTGCCGGGATCCAGGGGACGGAAAATCTGTCCCTGGAAAAGAAGGCGGTGGCTGTCATGTGTGCGGATAACGGCATCATTGAAGAGGGCGTGTCCCAGAGCGGCCATGAGGTGACGACGGTAGTGACCGGAAATATAGCCAGGGGGCTTGCCAGCGTCAACCGGATGGCCGCCTGCGCCGGGGCGGATGTTTACCCTGTGGATGTGGGAATGAAGGAAACAATAGAAGTGGGAAACCTTCTGCACAGGAAGACAAGAAACGGCACCCGCAATTTTTCCAGGGAGCCTGCCATGGAGGAAGCCGAAATGCTGGCGGCGATCCGCGCGGGTGTGGAAACTGCAAAGATGCTCGGCCGGAAGGGATACCATATTGTGGCGCTTGGGGAAATGGGGATCGGAAATACCACCACAAGCAGCGCGGTGGCTTCCGTGCTTCTGGAACGCCCGGCGGAGCAGGTCACCGGCCCGGGGGCCGGCCTGGACCAGGAAGGCGTACGGCATAAGGCACAGGTCATAGCCTCCGCCGTCGCCGCTTATGGGCTGCGAAAGGATGAGACGCTCCGCACCCTGCAGACTGTAGGAGGCTTTGACCTGTGCGCGCTGGCCGGCGTCTGTATCGGGGGCGCTGTCTATGGGCTTGCGGTGGTGCTGGACGGGCTGATTACCTCGGTAGCCGCCCTGGCAGCGTGCAGGCTGATTCCGGAGGTACGGGATTACCTGCTGGCGTCCCATCTGGGAAAGGAGCCTGCCATGGCCGCGATTCTGGAAGAGCTGGGGCTAAAGCCCATAATTCATGCCAATCTGGCGCTGGGAGAAGGAACGGGAGCCGTATCCTTTTTCCCTCTTCTTGATATGGCATATCAGGTATACCGGGAAAATGCGACCTTTGAGGATCTGGACATGGACGCCTATCAGGATTACGGCGCGGGAAAGGGGCCGGAATGCTGATCCTGGTAACGGGAGGAAGCGGAAGCGGCAAATCTGCCTTCGCAGAACAGAAAGCCGTTTCCCTTGCTGCCGGGGGAGAGCTTGTATATCTTGCCACCATGCAGGTATATGGCGAGGAAGGGAAAAAGAAGGTGGAGCGCCACAGACAGCTGCGGCGCGGCAAAGGCTTTGAAACCATAGAACGGCCTGTCCGGGTGGACAGGGCGGAGCCGGGAGAGGATGCCACGGTGCTCCTGGAATGCATGAGCAACCTGATGGCAAATGAAATGTTTTCCCCGGATCCTCCGGAAGAAAAGGAAGGCGGCGGGGAAGAGGCCTGGCGCCGTATTCTGCGCCAGATCGAAGCATTGTACTCCAAATGCCGCCATCTGGTGATTGTGACGGGGGAAGTATTTTCCGACGGCGCTGCCTACGAAGAAGGCACCCTGGATTATATCCGCCAGCTGGGAGAGGTGAACTGCCGCCTTGGCAGGAAGGCGGAGGAGGTCTGGGAAGTGGTGTACGGAATTCCTCTGTTGCTGAAAAAAGGCGGAGAACAGGAAAAAATCAGGCAGATTTGCAGACAAAACTGTGAAATGCAGGAGGATCAGGCATGAAGAAAATAAAATCCATCGGCAGCTCCTTTGCCATTGCGTTTTCCATGTATTCCAAAATCCCCATGCCCCAGGCGGAATGGTCGGAGGAAAACCGGAAATATGTCATCTGTTTTTTCCCGTTGGTGGGAGCTGTGGCAGGTGCGTTATGCTATGCCTGGTACAGGCTGTGCGGGGGTATCAATGCAGGGGCTTTCTTCTATACGGCCGGCATGGCGGCCATTCCGCTGTTTCTTACGGGCGGCATCCATGTGGACGGCTTTATGGATACCATGGATGCCCTGCATTCCTACAGGGATCGGGAGGAAAAGCTGCGGATACTGAAGGATTCCCATATCGGCGCTTTTGCAGTCATTTGCCTGCTGGGGTATTACCTTACTTATCTGGGAGGCATATCCGAGCTGAAAAGTGACAGGGCGGTCCTGTGCTTCTGCATTGGCTTTCTGCTGTCCAGAACGCTGAGCGGCCTGAGCCTGGTTTATTTTCCCGCGGCGAAAAAGGAAGGGCTTCTTTATGCGTTCTCCTCCACCGCTCATAAAAGGTGTGTCCGCCTGGTCCTGCTTTTCCTGCTGGCTGTTTGTCTGTTGGCCCTGCTTTTTGTATCCCCGGTGGGAGGAGCGCTTGCCGCGGCTGGGAATCTGGTGGTATTCCTGTGGTACAGGCATATGTCTCAGAAGGAATTCGGCGGTATCACCGGGGATCTGGCAGGCTGTTTTCTGCTGTGCGCCGAATGGATGAGCGCCGTGATACCTGCCGTATTATGCCTGCTGCAGGTTTTGTAGGGGAATTGTAACTTGTAATGTCAGGTCACAGCTTTGTTGCTGACCGTAAGAATGTGGATTCGGGATGCCGGCAAAGTGAGGCCCGGAAGCGCGGATGGGGATCCAGGGAGTTAAAATGGAAGTTTACATCGGAGGAAGGGCACAGGGAAAGCTTGCCTTTGTGAGGGAAAAATATCCGCAAAAGACAAAAATCGCAGATGGTAAATATGCTGCGCAGGAGGAGTGCCTGCGGGCAGAAATTATCGATCATTTTCATCTGTATCTGGGACGTTTCGGGGCAGATGCAGCCGCCGCCCTGCGTTCGGCGGAACGCATCTGCCGGGAAAATCCGGAAGTGATAATTATCTGCGATGAGATCGGCTGCGGCATTGTGCCGCTGGAAAAAAGCGACAGGGATTACAGGGAAAACGTGGGCCGGATCATGTGCAGGGTAGTGGAACGGGCAGAGCATGTGGAGCGTCTTATCTGCGGCATACCACAGCGCCTGAAGTAAAGCTGCAGCGTTTCGGCAGCCCGCGCATTGGCCGGGCTGACCGTATGAAAGTGATTCAGGAGTGCCAAAATCCCATCTCTTAAGGCGATTTGGGATGGATTTGGCAGTAACTGTGAAGCTGCCAAACAGAGGAGGAAACACATGATCAGGAAGCTCATACTCATCCGCCACGGCATGACGGCGGGAAACAGGGAAAAAAGATATATCGGCATGACGGACGAGAAGCTGTGTCCCATAGGGCGGGAAGCATTAAACCAGGAGAAAAAACGGGGCCTGTATCCCGCTGCGGATCTCCTTTTTTCAAGCCCGCTCGTTCGCTGCCTGGAGACTGCCGCCATTTTGTATCCCGGGCAGGAACCGTTGATAATCGAAGCCTTCCGCGAATGCAGCTTCGGCCAGTTCGAAGGGAAAAATTATAAAGAACTGTCAGACAATCCGCTGTATCAGGCCTGGATTGACAGCGGCGGCGCCCTTCCTTTTCCCGGAGGAGAGAGCATGGAAAGCTTCCGGGAGCGGTGCGCACGGGGGCTGGGACAGCTGCTTGCCCGCTTTGAAGAGGAGGAAAAACCGCAGACTACGGCCTGCATTGTCCACGGAGGGACGATAATGGCCCTGCTTTCCCGCTTCGGAACGGAGGGCAAGGACTATTATGACTACCAGTGCGGCAATGGCCAGGGCTATTGCTGCCTGGTGGAAAAGAACGGTAAAGGAGAGATCAGGCTTTCATGGATACAGCCATTGCAATATTCGCAGGATTTATTTTAGATTTGCTCTTCGGGGATCCTTATTGGATGCCCCATCCCATCCGTGCCATGGGGGCGGGGATAGGCCTGCTGGAAAAAAAGCTGCGCCGCCCCGGGCAGTCGCCGCAGGCGCAGTTTTGTTCCGGCCTGCTCCTTGTGTGTATTATGGTGCTGCTGTCCGCCCTGGTTCCGGCGGCTCTGCTTTTCCCTGCCTGCCGGATACATCCCGCGGCAGGAATTGTGCTGGAGTCCTTCATGTGCTACCAGATTCTTGCCACCAAATGCCTGAAGACGGAGAGCATGAAGGTCTGCAAAGCGCTGCGGGAGGGGGATGTGGAAAAAGCGCGGACGGCCGTTTCCATGATTGTGGGACGGGATACCGCGGTATTATCTGAGGAAGGGATCATTAAGGCGGCGGTGGAAACCGTGGCGGAGAATACCTCCGACGGCAGCATTGCCCCATTATGCTTTCTCCTGCTTGGCGGCCCGGCTGCCGGTTTTGCATACAAGGCAGTGAATACCATGGATTCCATGCTGGGCTATAAGAATGAAAAATATCTGTATTTCGGCAGGGCGGCGGCCCGCCTGGACGACGTGGCTAACTTTATCCCCTCCCGCCTGGCGGCCTGGGCCATGATTGCAGCCTCCCGCCTGTGCGGCCTGGATGCCGCGGGGGCATACCGGATCTGGAAACGGGATCGGTTCTGCCATGCCAGCCCCAATTCGGCGCAGACGGAGTCGGTATGCGCAGGCGCGCTGGGCGTGGCGCTGGCAGGAGATGCGGTTTATTTTGGGAAAACCGTTAAAAAACCCTTTATCGGGGACGCCCGCCGCCGCGTGGAGGCGGAGGATATCGTCAGAGCCAACCGGCTTTTGTACGTATCCGCAGGGATAATCTGGCTGGCAGGGCTGCTGCTTCGGTGGACACTCTGCGGAGGCTGGGGATTATAAAATTCTGCCCTCCGGATTATGACCGGGACCTATCGATGAAAGGGCAAAGGAAGAAAGAAAAAACAGGCGGGAACAGTATGGATTTTTTTGAACACGGCGGCCGGAATGGCGGCACAAACATAAGCTATGATTTTTCTGCGAATATCAATCCCCTGGGAATGCCGGATGCCGCAGCGCGGGTACTGCAGAGGGAATGGAAACGGGCGGAAAGCTATCCGGAGGAAACCAGCCGCACCCTTTGTGAGGCCATTGCCCGGCAGTGGCAGGCCAAGGAGGCGCAGCTTGTATGCACTAACGGCGCTTCGGAGCTGATTTATGCCGCTGTCCGTGCGCTTAAGCCTGCGGCCGGGCTGATTCTTGCCCCTGCCTTTTCCGAATACGAAAGAGCGCTCCTTGCGGCGGATTGTCCTGTGAGGTGTTTCCCTTTACGGCGGGAAAACGGCTTTCAGGCAGAAGAGGGCCTGCTTACGTTCCTGGAACAGCAGCCCTCCGGAAGCCTGCTGTTTCTGTGCAATCCCAATAATCCGGTGGGAAACTGCATGGATCCCAAGCTGTCGGAACGGGTGCTTCGGCTGACGGCCCGGAAAAAAATCTGGCTGGCAGCGGATGAAACCTTCCTGCCCTTTTGCAGGGATTATGAGAACATCAGTATGAAGCGTTTTTACAGGGATTATGGAAATCTCCTGATAATTAACGCCTTTACCAAGCTGTATGCCATGCCGGGCCTGCGTCTGGGCTACGGAATCTGCGCCGACAGGGAGGTTATCCGGCAAATCAGGCGTCAGCTCCCGGCCTGGAACGTATCTGTCCCTGCCCAGTTGGCCGGCCTGGCGGCGCTGCGTGAAGAGGACTATCGGGAGAGAACCATCGGATATCTGGACAAAGCGCGCGCCTGTCTCATAGAAGGCCTGAAAAAAAGAGATAAGCTGATATACCGCATCTATCCGCCCTGTGCGAATTTTATTTTTTTTGAGGGTGTGCCGGGACTGGACAGGCTGCTTGCAGGAAAGGGCTTCGCCATCCGCAGCTGTGAGAATTACCGTCGGCTGGGACCTGGCGATTACCGGATAGCGGTACGTACAGGGGAAGAAAATGAAGCGCTGCTTCAGGCGTTGGACGAGCTTGAAAAAGAGCTGTAATAAAGAAAGGCAGGAAAAGGTATGGCAAAAAATCTGATGATTCAGGGGACGATGTCCAATGCGGGAAAAAGCATCCTGACCGCAGGAATTCTGCGCGTTCTGTATCAGGACGGCTACCGCGTCGCCCCCTTTAAGTCACAAAACATGGCTCTGAATTCCTACATTACCAGGGACGGACTGGAAATGGGCCGCGCCCAGGTAATGCAGGCGGAGGCCGCCGGCATTGAACCGGATATCCGGATGAATCCCATATTGCTCAAACCCAACAGTGATATGGGTTCCCAGGTGATTGTAAACGGCGAGGTCCTGGGAAACCGGGAGGCAAAGGAGTATTTCCGCATGAAAAAAAGCCTGATTCCCTCTATTATGAAGGCCTACGGAGAACTGGACAAAAGCTTTGACGTGATTGTCATAGAAGGCGCGGGAAGCCCTGCGGAAATCAACCTGAAGGATAATGATATTGTCAATATGGGACTGGCACGCATGGTGGACGCGCCCGTGCTGTTGGTGGGGGATATCGACCGCGGCGGCGTATTTGCCCAGCTGCTGGGTACCATCTGGCTTCTGGAGGAAGAGGAGCGGGCCAGGGTCAAAGGACTTGTGATCAATAAATTCCGGGGAGATAAAACCATCCTGGATCCCGGACTGAAGCAGCTGTATGACAAATGCCGTATTCCCATAACCGGGGTGATTCCCTACACGAAGCTGGATATCGACGACGAAGACAGCCTTTCGGAACGGCTTGACAGACGACAGACCGGCACAGGGATCGATGCGGCGGTCATCCGTTTCCCGCATATCTCCAATTTTACGGATTTCGGCATGCTGGAGGGCTGCGAGGGCGTTTCCGTCCGGTATGTAAATACGGCGGAGGAGCTGGGAAAACCGGATATTTTGTTCCTGCCCGGCAGCAAAAATACCATGTCGGATCTGCTGTGGATAAGACAGAACGGCCTGGAAGCGGGCATACAGAAAGCCGCCCTGGAGGGCTGCCGCATTTTCGGAATCTGCGGCGGCTATCAGATGCTGGGACAGCGTCTGCTGGATCCGGACGGCTGTGAGCACGGCGGTGAACTGGCCGGACTGGGACTGCTTCCCGTCACCACAACATTTGGCAAAAGGAAGCATCGCACCAGAGTGGAGGGCCGCGTAGAACCAATAGAGGGCATCTATCAGGGAATGAGCGGCGTATCGGCAGAGGGCTATGAAATCCATATGGGAGAAACCTGCCTTCTGGAAACCTGCGGACGTTTTGCCAGCATGACGGACTGCGTTACCGGAAAACAGTATCCGGACGGCTGTGTCAAAGGGAACATATGCGGCACGTATATTCATGGAATACTGGACGCCCCCGGTTTGCTGAACGGCCTTCTGAATCCTGTTTTTCTGGAAAAAGGCATGACTCCGGGCGCCTACAGGGATCTGGCAGGTTACAGGCAGGAACAGTATGATATCCTGGCGGATGTCATCCGGGCCCACTTGGATATGGATGCGGTCCGGCGGATAATCGGACTGAAATAAGGAGTGAAAATAAAATGAATCTGAAGCAGATTGCCCCCGGAGAGATTGAAAAAAGAAGCTTTGAAATTATTGAAGAGGAACTGGGAAGAGAGCTGGATCCGGTTTTGAAGCCCATTATTAAAAGAGTAATTCATACCACAGCGGATTTCAGCTATGCGGATACCCTGTTTTTTTCTGAAAATGCGGTGGAAAAGGGACTGCAGGCCCTTAGAGAGGGCGTATCCATCATTACGGATACAAATATGGGAAGAGCGGGCATAAATAAGAAAAAACTGGAGCAGTACGGAGGAAAGGTACACTGCTTTATGGCGGATGAAGATGTGGCCGCGGCTGCTTTGGCGCAACAGACCACCAGGGCCGCCGTGAGCATGGACAAAGCGGCCGCCATGCAGGAGGATTTTATTTTTGCCATCGGCAATGCGCCTACTGCCCTGATACGTCTCTATGAACTGATACAGGAGGGAAAAATCCGCCCCCGGCTGATTATCGGCGTACCGGTGGGATTTGTCAATGTGGTGGAGGCGAAAGAACTGATCCTGACGGCAGGCGTGCCGGTGATAGTGGCGAGAGGCCGGAAGGGCGGCAGCAATGTGGCTGCGGCGATTTGTAATGCATTGATTTATCAGCTGTAATTTTTGATTCTCCCGGTCCTGAATAACGCAAAAAATTGAAATTACAAATCATCCATTGTATCATGATATACATCAAATCGCAGGGGATATCAGGTTTATGAGGAATCTTATTATTGCAGGCCTGGCAATCTGTTTTATTTTTGGAATCATCGGTGGTTTTCTGGTATTTTAATGGCCCAAATAATATCCGGGAAATTTATATTGACATATGAATTTCCCGGAGGTAGGATAATAAAAGAAATTGCCGCCGGAAGGCTGGGGAAAACAGTATCTGGAAGTGGCATTGTCCCTGTTGGCCGCGGCTTTCGCGCAGAATATGCTGCAGCCTGGCGAAGGGAAAAAGGATACCGCCGTGTGGCGGTTTTGTTTTAAAGATAAATCTTACATATGTAATCAAATGGAGGTTGATATGAAAAGGAAACGGAGAAGACGCAGGAAGAACCGGGCCGGAATGATGCGGATGAAAAGAATTTTTCTCCTTCTGGCGGCTGTTGTAATCGTTGTGGGAGCAGGAGTCCTGATTTTTAACGGAGTGAAGAAGCTTCTGCCTGCAATTGGAGAGGAAAAGGCGGAAAAGGAACCGGAGACGCCGGAAGAATTGCTTCTATATTATATGGCCTGTATTGAAGACGGAAAATATGATGAAATGTACCGTATGCTGGATGCCCAGACCAGAAGCGGGATTTCAGAGGAGGCCTTTGCAGAACGTAACAAGAAGATTTATGAGGGAATTGAAGCGGCGGATGTCCGGGTAACGGTAACACAGGCCCAGGAAAGCGGAAGCCAGGCAGCGACGGTTTTTTATGATACGACAATGGATAGTGTGGCCGGAGAAATTTCCTTTTCCAACCAGGCTGTTTTTTTGAAAAGGACTGGCGAAGAGGAAGGATATCCTTATGCGCTTGTCTGGGAGGACAGCCTGATTTTTCCTGGACTGACGGCCTATGACAAGGTAAAGGTCACAAGAGACGAGGCGGCCAGGGGAACGATTGTGGATCGGAATGGCAGGCTTCTCGCAGGCCGGGGTACGGGTTCTTCGGTGGGCCTGGTGCCCGGAAAAATGCCGGATAATGAAGAGGGGCTGCCGGGTGAAACTGAGGTGATGGACAGCCAGGCTGAGTTGGGCGGCGAAACTGCGCAAAGCCGGGTGGAAGACACATCTGAAGCTGTGGAGGCGGAGGAAGAGAACGAATCCGTCATACGCCTGGCAGAGCTACTCGGGGTTTCCACAGAGAGTATACGGAAGAAGCTGTCGGCCAAATGGGTAAAACCGGATTCCTTTGTTCCGATTAAGACAATCCAGAAGCTGACTGACCAGGAGCTGATGGCGGAATACCCTTCGGAGGAAACCATCCGGAAAAAAGAGCTGCAGGACGCCTTGCTGGCGATTCCCGGTGTGTTGATAACAGATGTGGAGATACGGGACTATCCGCTGGGAAAAGCGGCAGCCCATCTGACCGGCTACATCCAGCAGGTCACGGCGGAGGATCTGGAAAAACATCCCGGGGAGGGCTACCGGTCAAACAGCGTTATCGGCCGCAGCGGCATGGAGCTTCTCTATGAAAAAGAACTGAAGGGCCGTGACGGCTGTGAGATAAGCATCGTGGATGAACAGGGAAATAAAAAAGCCACGCTTGCCCGGATTACAAAAAGGGACGGGGAAACCATTCAGCTCACCATAGATGCCGGACTCCAGCAGGCGCTGTACGAAGCCTATGCGGAGGATAAAAGCTGCTCCGTAGCCATGGATCCTTACACCGGGGAAATCCTTGCACTGGTAAGCACGCCTTCCTATGACAGCAGGGATTTTATTTATGGCATGTCACAGACGCTTTGGGACAGCCTGAATGAGGATGAAAGGATGCCCCTTTATAACCGCTTCCGGCAGAAGCTGTGTCCGGGCTCTTCTTTTAAACCGATCATTGCAGCCATCGGCCTGGATACAGGAGCCATTGATCCCAACGAGGATTACGGCAATGTCGGCCTGTCATGGCAGAAGGATGCCAGTTGGGGAAACTATTATGTAACAACCCTCCATGCCTATGATCCGGTTGTCCTGAAAAATGCCCTGATTTACTCTGACAATATTTATTTTGCCAAGGCAGCTCTACGCATCGGGGAAAAGGATCTGACAGCATCCCTGGATAAGCTGGGATTCGGCCAGGAGATTCCCTTTGAAATATCCCTTGCCCCGTCACAGTATTCCAATGAAGAAGGAATTGATTCGGAAATCCAGCTTGCGGACAGCGGATATGGACAGGGACAGGTTCTGGTGAACCCGATCCATCTGGCGGCGCTTTACACCGGCTTTGCTAACGACGGAAACGTGCTGAAGCCGCGTCTGCGCTACCAGTCGGATGCAAAGCCTGAATTCTGGCTGGAGCAGGCCTATACCCAGGATACGGCCCGCCTGATTGAAGAGGCCATGGAACAGGTAATCGCCTCTCCCCATGGAACCGGACGCAGCGCCTACCGGGAGGATATCCTGCTTGCCGGAAAAACAGGAACCGCAGAAATCAAACAGTCCAAAACGGATACCACAGGTACGGAGCTGGGCTGGTTCTGCGTATTCACGCCTCAGAAAAATGCGGACAGGCCGATTCTTCTTCTTACTATGACGGAGGATGTAAAAGGCAGAGGCGGCAGCGGTTACGTGGTGGGTAAATCAAAGGAGGTCCTCAATTACTATTTCAGCAGAGAATAATTCATCGGACGTCATAAGAGGTTATAAACTGATTTTGCCAAAACATAACTATTTGACAAAGGCCCCCTGCTGAAATTATAATGGTACAGGATAACAGAAATAAAAGCCGTACCGCTTCCTCAGGGAGGTGGGGAAGGCTGAAAATCAGGAGGCATATAGATGACATTTACGTACCCGGCAGTTTTTACCCCCAAAAAGGAGGGAGCAGGCTATTACGTGGCATTTCCGGATCTGGAAGGCTGTGAGGCACAAGGACCGGATCTGGAGGATGCGATAGATAATGCTGCCGATGCAGCATATAACTGGATCTGTGCGGAAATGGAAGAGGAAGAATGCGAACTTCCCCCGCAGACGCACGAGGATGATATTGAACTGAAGGAAGGGGAATTCGTAAGAAAGATTCTGGTGAGAATCAAGCTGCTTCCCGACAATGACTGAAAAAAGACCGGCTGCCCCATTGATATGGCTCTTGTCTGCCTGACAAGGGTCATATCACATGAGGCGCCGGTTATTTTTTTGCCCTGCTATTTAAAAATATGGATGGTGCCGTTGTCGTTCAGGTGACGCAGCAGGGAAAGACTGATTGGAAAGCCGAACAGGCCCACAACGCCCAGCAGCTGGACCCCTGCAAACATACTTGCCAGCGTTACCACCGGGTGAAGCCCGATCTGGCTGCCGACGATTTTGGGCTCGATGATATTCCGGATGACCGTTATAAACAGATAGACAATAAGCAGTCCCAGAGACAGGGAATAATTGCCGGTCAGCGCGGAAATCACCATCCATGGGATCATGATTCCCCCTGTCCCAAGAACCGGAAGGACATCAAACACCGAAATCAGGAAAGCAATCAATATCGAATTTTTCACACCAATCACCGTCAGCCCAAGAGAAAGCTCCACGAAGGTAATTGACATGATCAAAGCGTAGGAACGGATGCATACAAAAAGGGTTCCCACCACATATTCTTTTACCTGCATAAAAATTTTCTGCGTTTTCCCGCCCAGCTGTTTCAGAAAGAATCCGGTGAGAAGCTCGTAATCCGCGGCAATAAAAAATGTGGAAATAATCATAAGCAGCAGCTTGATGAAAAGTCCTGGCAAGGAGGAGGCAATTCCGGAGATGGTTCCCATGGCGCCAACGGACAGGCTGGATACCATCTGCCCTAATGACTGTGTAAACTGGTTAAAAAGATCTTCCAGGGTGGAAACCAGGGAGGGATCCATTTTTTGCAGAGCCTGCTCCAGATTCCCGAAAATCCCCATTAATACCGGTTCCACATGCCGTGCATAAATCTGCGGCAGATTCAGCACCAGATCCCTGGTTGAGGAAAATGCGCGGATGCCCACAAGGGAAAGCAGCAAGCCTACGGTGGAATAAAAAATAAGTACCAGCAGGATCGCCGTTGGTTTCTGGGGAATATGAAGCTTACGGGATAAAAATAAAACAGGTTTTCTTAATAAATAGGCCAGAATAAAAGCAATTACAAAAGGAGCCAGCAGGGGCAGCCCATATTTCAGGACGACAAATGCTGCGCACAAAAGAAGTGCATAGTAGAGAAAATTAATGAGGAAAGCTTTCTTTTTTTCCATTTTTATCATCGGCAGGGCCGTCATGCGCCCTGCCTTGTCCTTTCTATAATCAGTTTACCCAGTATTTAAACGGTTATCTGAGTCTATTCAAAAATCATGACCGACAGACCGGCTTTTTTGCCGGAAATACAAAAAAAGCACAGCCCCTGCCATAATGGACAGAGGTTATGCATGTTTTATGGGAACTGCGTTAAAATCCTGTGTATCAAGCCGCGGGGGAGCGGCTGGCCTGGTTATCATTCGATAATTTTTCTCCCGGAGTACCATTTTTATTCATTGTAAAGGATATGTAAAGGGGTGGCAAGATGAAAAGGGAATTTTTTACACAGATTTAACACGGGAGCTTCCTGTTCCCACTTCATAGGGGAGAAATTGATTATTGGAAAAAGCATAAACCTATATTGTATGGAATTAATTTTTTTGTGGTCAGTTTAAAACATACATTTGTTATCTGCCGGCAGTTTGTGATAAAAGGGCGGCGCAGAAATCGGCTTCATATCCGGATTTCTAAAATCCCCTGAAATACTGAAAAAACAGGCCTTTTATTCGGCCTGTTTACAGACAGCTGGAATTATTAATTCAAATATATACTGAATACCGTAAAAACGCTTTCGTAAATTCTATCCATATGCGAAAATGAATATAAGTTTAAAACTGGTATTTCGTGGCAATTTAAACTCGACACTGGAATTTATTGTAAGACAAGTTTTATATTTTGTCAATTAATGAGTATAAAATAATACTTAAATGTCATTTTTTGCGTTTCTTATTTATAATACAGGTGACAGTGTGCCTGTATAAAGACTAAATAAAAATGATATACAGACAAGCCGGGGACCCAAATTGCCATAGATACCTTTTTGATTTATAAGCCGTCAAATTTTTCGTCAGATTCTGGGAGGACATTATGGCAAGAAAAGGAGAGAACATTTATAAAAGGAAGGATGGTCGATGGGAAGGAAGGTATGGTGCGGGAAGGCTCCCGGACGGAAGAGCCAGATACCGTTCGGTTTACGGGAAAACCTACAGGGAAGTGAAGGAAAAGCTTCTTATTAAAAAGAGAGATGCCTGCCTTGCAGGCGGAAAAGAAAATACGCTGCCGCCGGGGCTTACGATCCGGGAATCCGTCCGCCTGTGGATGGAGGAGAATCAGACGAAATGGAAGGAATCCACATTAGCTACCTACCGTTCCATTGTGGAGAAACATATCCTGCCAGTCATTGGCAGACAGGCGGTTTCCGGTTTTGATGAGGAAGCCTGGCGCGCTTATTTTGAAGGCCTGCGCAGACAGGCCTGCACAGCGCAGGAAAAAAAGCTGTCCGAAACCTATCTTCATCAGATTTTCATCCTGCTCAGCCAGATTTTTCATTTCCTGGGGAAAAAATTCCGCTGCAACAGACCGGAGCTGCCCTCGGTTACCTCCCCGGCTAAAACACAGATTCCACAGCCGCCGGAAGGGCGCGAACTTAAAAAACTGGAGGAACACCTTATAAAAAGCGCACAGGAAGGAGATCTGACCAGCCTGGGGGTGCTGCTGTCGGGCTGCAGCGGAATCCGGATTGGCGAGCTTTGCGCACTGCAGTGGAAAGACATTGATTTAGAAAAAGAAAGCATCATAGTACGCAAAACAATGCAGAGAATACGCACTTTTTCCTCCACAGACGAAGCTGGCATGGCGGGAAAAACCGGAACCAGGGTGATTATAACCACGCCGAAATCCAGGAATTCCATCCGGGAGATCCCTCTGCCGGGATTCCTTGTGGAACTGCTGAAAACCGCCAGGAAAAGCGGCCAAATATCTGAGGAAGGCTATGTACTGAAGGGGATAAGGAAGGAATATACAGAGCCACGCACGCTGCAGTACCGTTTTCAGGCAATCCTGAAAAAACTGGGGATCCCAGGCTTCAATTTCCATATGCTGCGCCATATTTTTGCCACAAACTGTATTTCCCAGGGATTTGACATGAAGACGCTGAGTGAACTGCTGGGACATTCCAATGTGGGCACGACTATGCGTATTTATGTGCACTCGGATATGGAACGGAAAAAAATGCTGATGTCAGGATATAAAATGGCGGCCTGAAGAACCGCTTCCGGTACAGGTTGAATGGAACCTTTACGGAAGTTTTTTTGTCATGCCTGTTTTTCCAGACGTATCCGGCCATAAGATATAAAAAGGACGGAATTCCGTATCATCAGGCAGACAGGTTTTCAGAAGCCGTCAAAAAAATGGTCAATAATTCAACAGAAGTGTAGAAAACAGCTCCGGCGGTTCTTTTTCGCAAAAGGATAGATTTTGCGAAAATAAACTGCCGGAACTGTTTTTTTTGATCAGAGGTTCCCGCAATAGACGCCTTATAAGCCAATAACAGAATATAACGATTGTACACCAGAAAAAAGAACGCCGGAAGGTGGGAAACAATGGAAAAAGATACGTATGACAGAAAAGCGGCTGGAAAGCGGATCCGTGAGAAACGCAGACAGCTGGGAATCACAATGAAGGAAGCCGCGGAACAGCTGGGACGTGTGCCTACTTATTATGCGGACATTGAAAGGGGAAACTGCGGGATGTCGGTGGAAACGATGATCGCAATTTCCAGACTGTACCATATGTCTTTGGATTTTCTGATTCTTGGGAAAGAGACGGAGAATGAGCAGGGAGATGAGGATGACAGGGAAAAGGTATCGGCAGAAGAAACAGAGGCGGTGTATCAACTGCTGAATAATGTTTCGAAGCGGGAGCGGATGTATGCGGCGAAGGTGCTGCGGACTTTTTTGATTGCCTGCAGTGATGTGGGTTTGAAGGAAGAGGAACTGCAGGCGGATGGCGATGGGCAGTTAGATGGCCTGAAAAACGGATAGAGACAGGAAACGGGATGGAATAGTTGGTATGGGTGGAATAGAGAATATCCAGGGGTTAGAAAATATTCAGGGATTTACTGATATTCATTGCCATGTGCTGCCGATGGTGGATGACGGGGCGGAAACGATGGAGATGGCGCTGGACATGCTGAGGATTGCGGCAGAGGAAGGTATCCGGAAAATGATTCTGACACCTCACCAGAAGGCGGACAGAAAATGCGTCACTCCGGAAGGAATTATCAGGCGGATGGTTCTGCTTCAGGAAGAGGCGGATAAAAAAGAAATTCCGGTAAAACTGTTTCCGGGAAATGAAATTTTTTACAGACATGGGCTGGGAGAACTGCTGGAGCTTGGAAAAATCAGGACACTGGCGGATTCTCATTATGTATTGGTGGAATTCCTGCCCGGAGAGGACTTTGGATATATACGGGATGCTTTAAACCGGCTTATTTCTTTTGGATACTGGCCGGTGGTGGCACATGTGGAGAGATACATGAATGTAGTGAAGAATCTGCAGAAAGCAGAGGAGCTGAAAGAGGATACCGGGTGTTATTTTCAGATAAATGCAGCGAGCGTCATGGGGGATTATGGATTTGGAGAAAAAGCGATTGCAAGGAAGCTGTTGAAGCAGGGAGCCGTTGATTTTGTAGGGACGGACGCCCACCGGAGTGAAGGCAGGCGGAGCCCTCGCCTGAGAGAATGTGCCGAATGGATACAGAAAAGGCTTGGGAAGGATTATGCAGATAAGCTTTTGATTGGGAACCCGCAGGCGGTACTGGAGGACAGGGTGATTTAGCGCAGAGAGAAAATGCAGGTAGGAAATACGGATAGAAAGTACAGATAGAAAGTACAGATAGAAAGTACAGATAGATACTGTAAATTGATTATGCAGATAGGCCAAATATTAAATCACAGACAATTTTATTAGATAAGAAACAGGATGGGAGAACGCAAGGGATGGAAGAGAATACAATACGCCAGACGGATGAAATTGAGATTGATTTATGGGAAATCTGTCTGGTGCTGATACATAATCTGGCATTGATTATTTCCGTGGGAATCATGGTGGCGCTGGGCGCTTTTCTCTTTACGCAGCTGCTGGTGACACCTACTTATGAGTCCACTACTAAGATATATATATTGAATAAACAGGAGAATGCTTCGGTTACTTATTCGGATATCCAGCTTGGGACACAGCTGACGAAGGACTATGCGGAACTGATCCAGAGCCGGTTTGTCTTAGAAGAAGTAGTGCAGGGGATGGGGCTGGATCTGACGTATGAGCAGATGAAGGAGAAGGTTTCGGTTACTACGCCGACGGATACCCGTATTCTGGCGATTACAGTGAAAGATTCCGACCCGGTGATGGCGATGAAAATGGCCAATGCGATCCGGGAGGCTGCCGCAGTACATATCATGAACGTGATGGACATCCAGGCGGTGAATGTGGCGGAGACTGCAAATATGCCGATGAAAAAGGCGAGTCCCAGCGTATTGAAGAATACGTTTATTGGCGGGTTGCTTGGGGTATTTCTGATAATCGCTGTTGTGCTGGTCCGTTACCTGATGGATGACACGGTGAAAACCCCGGAGGATGTGGAGAAGTATCTGCAGCTTTCTACGTTGGCGGTAATTCCGTTAAATGAAGGGGAAAGCGAAGGAAAAAAGAAAAAGAAGAAAGTAAAAAGAAGCTAGAAAGTTAGCTGGAACAAAGATGATTTAGAAAAAGGCGGGCAGAAACGAGAAGGAGTTTTTTCTGCTGTTATCATACGCGGCTTGTAAACGAAAGAAAAAAAGAAGGCGGAGAAAGAATGCAGACGGTAAATTTTAATGCAATAGAGAAACTGGATTTCCGGACGAAGGAAAGCTATAAGACACTGCGGACGAACCTGGAATTTTCCGGCAGGGACAGGAAGGTGATTTCTGTAACCAGCTGTACGCCGAATGAAGGAAAGACCAGCGTCTCCTTTCAGCTGGCACTGTCGATTGCGGAAGGCGGCAAGCGGGTGGTCCTTGTAGATGCAGACTTGAGAAAATCAGTGCTGAAGGGAAGATACAAGACGAATGCTTCCAGGTACGGACTGTCTCATTATTTGAGCGGGCAGGCCTCAATTCAGGATATTACATGCAGGACAAATATTGAGAACTTCTTTGTTATTTTTTCCGGCCCGGTACCGCCTAACCCCAGTGAACTGTTGGGGAACGATGCCTTTCGTCTGCTGTTGGAATATCTGCGGAATGAATACGATTATGTGATTGTAGATACGCCGCCGCTGGGAAGCGTAATTGACGGGGCAGTTGCCGCACAGTATTGCGATGGAACGGTAGTTGTGATTGAAAGCGGCGCAATCAGCTATAAGTTTGCGCAGAAGGTGAAGGAGCAGCTGGAGAAGGTGGACTGCCGGATCCTGGGAGTGATACTGAATAAGGTGAATATGAGCGGCAAGGGGTATTACGGCGCTTATTATGGAAAATATTATGGGAAGTATTATGGAAAGTATTACGGAGGGAATGAGGAAGGCGGACTGCATTCTGCAGTAGTGCAGAAGGGGCTGAAACCGGTAAAGGCCGGGCAGAAGCAGGAAGAGAATGGCGCAGGTTTGAAAGGGCACGAAGGCAGGGCTGCGGCAAAGACTGACGGAAACGTGAAACTGGCTGTCGGAGATTCCGGGGAGGAACAAGCGGAAGGTCTGTATGAAGAAGATGACATGATACAGCTGGATGTGGATATCGTGCAGTTGGAGGAAGCTGAAATAGAAATGCTGGAAGAACCGGAGGAAGCAGGAGGGGAGAAAAAATGGAAATAAAAAAACTGGCAATTGGAATAGGGATTGTGGATGCTGTCCTTCTTACTGCATGCCTGTTCCTGTATCTGGGGAAGGACAGAATGCCGCCAGTGATATCCTTTGGCGATAGTACGGCGGTCTATGAAGACGGGATGGACGAGAGCCTCCTGCTGCAGGAAGTAACAGCGATGGATGACAGAGACGGAGATGTGAGCAATAGCCTGATGGTGGAAAAAGTAGCTGGAACAAACGGAAAAGAAGTGATCGTAACGTTTGTAGCACTGGATCAATCCAATAATGTGGGCAAGGCATCGAAGGTGTTTGCGGTTGCTTCAGAAACTGCGACAACGCCCGGTGGGGACGAAATGCAGACGGACGATGGAAATGGAATGAGTCGGAATGAGACTGAATCAGGTGCGGTAATGGGAGATGATTCGGCGGAGGATAACAGCTCTGAGGATGGCGGGGCTGCGGATAACCGCGATGCCAAAGATACACAGCAGGATGGAAATGCCGGGGATGAAAACGGCGGGAAAGAAAATGCCGGAGACGAAAACAGGGAAGCTGGAGACGGAAATGAAGAACAGTCGGGTCCTGCTCCTGTACTGGTGATGAATTCCGATGAGATTGTTACTAAAAAAGGAACTGCACCGAACTGGAATACGGTAATAGAGACGATGTCGGACGATAAAGATGATTATAATACGCTTTATAATAACCTGAAGCTGGAAGGACATGTGGATCTGAGCAGGCCCGGGGAATATCCGGTGACATTGTATACGGTGGATTCGGATGGGAACAGGTCAGAGACGAGAGAATTGGTTGTAAAGGTGGAATAGGAAAGAGGATGCGGGTGGGACGCGGTAGGCCATCTGTCAGGAAATACATCTGGAAAAAGGCTAAAGAAAGGTCCAAGAAAGGCGGGGGATAAATGAGAAAAAGCATATACAAAATGGCGCCGTTAATTGTCCTGTTCGTATTATTGCTTTGCGGATGCGGAGAGAGTGAAAACAGCGGTGGAAGCACGCTTCCATTCCCCAATTACAGTACAGTCCTGGAGCAAAATGAAGATACATCAGCATATGCGTGGGCTGGAGAAGCCGTTATCCCGGCCAGGATATACTTTGATAATACAGGAAGCATGGAAGGGTTTACATTCGATGAAAATTTCAGCCGCAGTCCGGATCCCTCTTATTTAGCCCTGATAAGGTGCCTGCGTGATATGAGCAGACTGCAGGATGCAGTCTATTATACGATAGACAGATATCAGCAGCGGTGGGTGGAATATGAAGGGAGTGTTTATCAGGATTTTGCTGCGGACGGCTTCCATGTAGGATGGAATGAAACCGAAGCGGGGCCGCTTACAAGCCTCTTTTTCGAAGGTGGGTTGGACGCAGGATACGTTAATGTTATTCTTACGGATTTAGCGGAGCAGAACCTCAACAATACAAAACTTGCGCAGCAGATACAGAAGCTTTGTGAGGAAGAAGACTGTGCGGCGGAATTGTTTGTGTTCTCTTTTGAGTTCCATGGGAATACCCAGGTACCGAATCCGGATCAGATTTCCAATATGCTGGATGAGCGGGTGGATGGCAAAAGACCATATTATATGCTTATCACGGGACCAAAGCAGTATGTAGCTAAATACAGGACGGAGCTGACGGAGCTGCTTGCCGGACAGCAGCTGACTGAGGGAAAGGATTATTTTACTGCCACAAGCAGACTGTCTGTAAATGAGGTTAAGGCAGATGTGTCGGATGTCGTATTTGAGCCTTTTGCTGATTATGAGGAAATGAAAGCGTTGTATTCGATGAAGGACAAAACGGATGGCGGCGGAAAGAAATACGGAGGAAAAAACAACGCGGAGGACTTGGACCCTGAAGAAACTTTGCAGGCAGAGTCAACAAACACCAGGCCTTCGAAAAATCTGATTCCCTATAACAATGTATCCCAGCTGTTTGAAGGAACACTCCCTACCCAAATAGCGGCGTTCCAGTACCGGAAGGCGGAAGGCGTCCCTGAAAAAATGGGGGATTGGGAGCTGAATTTTTACGTTCCGCTGAGCGATGGAAAGAACCCGAATATCACTTACACCTGTGATTACCGGATATACAGACTTTCCGGGGAAAATGAAGACAGCACACAGGAAACCGAAACAGAGGAGGGAAGGAAGCAGAAGGATGAGAAACCGAGGGAATGGGTTGCAGACGGCAATTCCAGAGTGGAGATTACACAGGAAATTACGGAAGAATATGAGGGCACTATGCCTAAATATCCAACAGCTGTCCTCTTTTCCTGTAAGGATAAACCGGCAGAAAAGGGGCATAGCCCCAGAGAAAAGGAAATATTGATTATTTTCAAGATAATGAAAGAGGAACGGGTGCCTTATGAAAGGCCGGAATGGCTTTCCAGGTTTGACACATCAAGCTCAGATGAGCCGGATGATTATTTCCGGCATACCTACAACCTGATAGGTTTCTATGACATCCTGTTTGGCTACAAGAACAAACGAATGGAAGACGACACGCTCCGCTTTGTGTCTTCATATGCGGAAATACCTGTATTAATTACGGATCTGAAAGAATAGGAGGGTATCAAAAATGAAGAAATATTTGTTCGGAAGTGGAACGATAGCAGCGGGAATCGGGGCTTCAGCCCTGATAAGCGGCATCCTTTTATCAATGGATCTTGTCATGTTTAACCCGGATAACAAAGGAAGCCTGATGATGCAGTTATTCCTGATCCCACTCACGGTATTATGGGGCAGCTATACAGTATGGTATTGGACACAGGCGAAAAAGCAAACAAGAGATATGAAAAATTACAGTACGAGCCTTGTTCTGCTGATAACAGTGATAATTGCAGATGCCGTCCTTGCTTTCGGGCTGGTGCAGCTGCAGGGATTTCTGGATGAAGCCTGGGGACATGTCATCCTTAATGTACTGATTACAGGGGCTGCATTCTGTATTTCCCTGGAAAAATTCAGGCCCTGGTAGGAGGAGGTATACGATGAGAAAGGTAATTATGGCGATGTTCGGGGGAACACCCTCAAGAGGGGAAATCTGTTTATATCTGAACTGTGCGGCGGGGATATATCAGGATTGTGAAATCAAATGCTACCCTATTGATAAGGATACGAGAAGCGCCAACTATGTGGACAGCAGAACCTTCTGTGAAATGTACAATGATTTTCGGAAGGCCGTGGAAGGCGGAGAAATGGCGGCAACAGCTGTTTCCAGGGTGGAAGATCTCTTCGAAGATATGTTGGAACAGGCGGGAATACGTGCGCAGGATGAGTCCATTCGCTATATCATGGCTATGGAAAAGGAACTAAATGATAAAGACAGGGAATTGCTGGATATTTGTCTGACAAAAGAAGAACAGAACAGAAACCTGGAAGGCGGGTATTACGGCAAGGCCAATTTGGGGGCAGTGACCAGTGACGTACTGATATATAAAAAGGTTTATAAGGAAATCAGTATGGTAAAGGATGTAGAAAATGAACTGGCTGCGGGAAATGAGATAGACTTTATTATATTGTGTACCTCCTTCGGTGGAACCGGAGCCAGTCTTGGTGTGAATTTCGGGGAGTTTTTGGCGGAGAACTTCCAAGGCAAAAGGGATAATCTGCGGATCCACTGTATCCATGTACAACCCTATTTTTCTTTTCCGGATCCTGAAAGTGATGATCAGAACCAGATTAATTACCATAAGTTCTATGCAAAATCGGCTACGGTAACGATTGTGCTTGGAGATGAAAAGAAGCTGATAAAGAGTGGAAAAGAACAGGCTTCGGTATTTGACAGCTTCTATTATTTGGGACAGGAGGTTCTGGATCGGGTTTCTGATGTAAATGCGGCAAAAGACAGGCAAAAGAATAAACTGCACATAATAGATATGCTGGTTGCGCTTGCTGTTAATGAAATTTTGAAAAAAGATAACGGAAATAATAACAAACTTTTCGGATATCAATATTCTCATGAAGGAACAGAATTTATTTCCTGGGAACACATGCCCCAGGGAATTGGATTCAAGGAAAAGCATGTAAGATTTATGCGGTTTTCCTCATTTTTGCTGGCATGTCTGGAACCACTGTTCCGTCCTGAATTTGAAGGCTATGTAAGAGAAGCGCTGATTATCCATCTGTATGGCCAGAAAGGACTTTTTTATAATGCGAAGGCAAATGTGATTGAAGAAATCGATACGCAGCTTCGTGAAACCGTCCTGTGCTGCTGCGGTTTCTGCAGAAAATATATGGAATATTGGTTAGAACTTGAGGATACTACCAAATATGGACAGGAAGAAAACAGCGTCACCCGGTTTTTTAATAAAGACGCAATCAGGTATATTCTGGAGTGTGGTAAAGAGGGATATGTAACAGTACGGCAACGGATGGATCCTGATGAACTGACAGAGGTAGAAGAGTATGCCAATTATCCCAAAAAGAAAAAGGGACTTGATATTTACGACAGCCTGCTGAACCGGAAAAGCCTGCATAAGATTGCAGAAAAAGGAAAGTCCGGCAGTGAAATTGCCAGGGAATTGCTCTTGTGCATCTATGATTTGTGCAAAGTCGGAGAGGAGGAACAGGGATGAAGATTATTGCTGCAGTACCATTCCCCTTAGAAAACGGAGGGGAAATTATTCCGGCTAATGAACCGGGATTTCACAACATAATCAAGTCACTGGGGGAACTGGGACAGATGACGGCCAGGGAGCATGCGCAGACAGCCGGACTGGATGCCATCTCTTCCGGTACGGCACATGTAATAAAGCTCCGCAGCGATATGAAGACTGCCGATGCGAAGGAACGGTATGAAGAAGAACTGTGGCGCAAGGTAATTACTATATTCGCACTGAGCAAATACAGGGCATCGGATATTCGTATAGAAGAAATCAAAGAAAGTGAATGCAGCCCTCTTGTATGGTATATTTTCGGCCGCAGGCTGGCGGGGAATACCGAATGCAATGACAGGCTCTTCCTTCTCCAGCTGGAGGGTAAGAATATCGCCATTTTTGATAAGGATGGCTTTTTACTGCCCATGGCAGAGTTTCCCGTGCAGATAGAAGAGGATATGGGAGAGGACTGTATACAGAGACTTCAGGATTATGAAAAGAACATTCTTTATACCTACTTAACCCGTATTGAGGAAGATGCGATTGAATATAAATATTATATTGTCCGCTTCTGTACTGCTTTGAAAAAGCAGGGGGCCAAACTGCTTTTGGAGGATAGCTACAGAACCCACACTGAGTCGGACAATGTAAGGAAAGCGGTATTTGGTGAAAAGAATACGGGAAAGAAATTTTTTGAACTGCCGGTTCTTGCAGTTAACCTTCCGGCCATATTCAATTCCACTCTCTTGTTTGCCTCAACGGAAGTTAAGCCCATTTCAGGTGTGGATGAAGGAAAAGAATTTGGAAAAGAAAATGTGTTTTCATTCCAATTGATACTGAAGGATGATCCATTTTATTTTTCCGGATTTTTGCCGTTATCCAAAGAAATGGTAGATTTTCTTGAAAAAACACCGAATGTGTCTATGAAGGGAGTGGATATAGACGCAAGTCACTTTGGGACAAAGAAAAATCTGGTTATTACTTTCCGACTAAAAGTTGAAAATGAATTTATTAATGTAACCAGATGTTACCGGAAGGAAGCTTTGATTTATGCATCGGGAGTGCCCATAATAGCAGCTTTTCCCTATGTGAAATTGCCTGTAGAGTATTGGAAAAAGTACTATATGGCGCTCCTGAAATGTAAAGATGAAGAAGAAGAAGAAGAAACAGCCCTGCAGGAATTTCTGAAGGATTTCCTTCAGATAAGAGGCAGTATGATTGATATGGCGGATGACGACATCTACCGTTCCAATGTATTGACAAGCCAGGAGAAATTTAAAAAGGAATGGTATTATGCCGTCCACGACAGTCTTCCTGCTTTTGTGAAACTCTGCAGAACGGATTTCAGCCTCCCCGATGCTGTAAGAAATTCCGGAAAGGAAAGTGGATATCTGGGAGCTATTTGCGTAGGCACGCCGTCTTTGTCGGAAACCGATTTTTCAAAGGAATATCGGTGGGCTTTGGATATGGGAACCCGTAATACGATTGTTGCCTATAAGGATATTAACGGTAAAGATATTAGCTATAGATTGGCCAGGAAGGGGCTATATGAGGTACTTCTTTCCGGGACGGAGGGCAGGCGGGACAGCCTGTTTGCAAGGCAGTGTTATGCGCCGGAACGGGAGATCGACAGAGGCTTCCCTACCATGAGCAGGATATATAAACAGGGATTTGGAGAATCTGAAATATATTGCTATGAGCAGGGGTGCGCCCTTTTCCCGGATCTGGAACTGCTCAATGAATTTATGGAAGGAAAAAAACCGCTTCTGGACGACAAGGTGGTAACAGATATTAAGTTCGGAAATGAATATGGCCCGAAAGAAGGAAATCTTTATGAAAAAGCTCTTCAGATATTCCTCTACAATATGTTATGGCTTGGCGCATTGGAATGTGCCCTCAATGGAGCAGGTAAAATGCAGGTATGTATTTCCTATCCGAGAAGTAATGTATATGAAAGAATTCAAAAGGTATGGGGCAAGATCATCGATCTTTTGAAAGAGAACAGCGGTATTGTCATAGAGAATACTACCTATTGCTCTGAAGCCGAAGCCAATGCATGCTACCTGCGCAAAGCCATGTCGGAGACACCGGAAAAACTGGTATCAGCCGGAAGTACCTTTGGCATCTGTGATATCGGTGCAGGAACCAGCGATTTTAATCTGTTTATAGGAGAAACGAAGGAAAATCAGCTTCCGAAGAGAATACAGTTTTCCATGCGATATGCGGGAAGGGAAATTCTGGCGGACACGATAGAATTATTCTTTCGTGGAAACAGCGGCGGATTCAGGGGACTGTGGGCGATTCCCGCCCAAACCGGAGCGGATTATAAAGTATATTCGGATGCAAAGAAACTGATAAACAGGTATGAGGATTTTGAAAAGGGTCAGATGGAAAAACCGGACGAAAACGGAGTGGGAGATCTGGGGATACAGGACAGTAAGCGGAATATTATTCAGATGCTTATTGAAAAAGTGGGAATTCAAAAAGATCTGAATGTCAGCACTTCGAACATATATGTAAAATTTGCAGTCATTTTAACCTATAAATATTTGAATCTTTTTCGTGTCTATGGCAGACTGCTTCAGCTTTTCTATAACGGCCGGAGTGGAAACTTCAAACTGTTCTTATATGGGGGCGGTAAGCAGGCGCTTAGAAACGTCATAAATCTTCCTCTGGAGCAATTCCAGAAGACAGAGTTTGGAGCATATGTTACCCGTCTGTTGAGCAAAGAAGCCGGGATTAGTGAAAATGCCATGATGATAGAGGTGGACGGCAAGTACCGGAAGACGGAAGTGGTCGAAGGCATGTTGGAATCAGGATATATATCGTCCAAAGATAGTGAAGCATTGGATGACTGTGATAAGATAGATGCTTATTGGCAGGAAACCTGTCATACAGCGGTATTTCCTGTGGCTGCACCGGATCAGGAGGAAATCGAAAAACTGATTAATGAATACCATAATTTTATACAGGAAGTCAAAGGGCAGGACTTTCTGAGGCTCAGAACCGAAGAAGGGGAAACGCAGGTTTATGATTTGATCTCGGTCGGGGAAAGTGAGGATAAAGCCACGGAAAAGGAAAAGAGTAACAGAACCTTTTTCCGGCAGAGTGCGGAAAATTTGTGGTCGCAAATAAGCCGGGACAAAGACAACCCTAAATGTCTGTGGAATATCCTGTTTGATGTAAAAATGTCCAATTACCTTCTTATGAAGAATTTGTAAGCAGTGATTTCCTGCCGCTTTCAAAAGGCAAAGCATTTGAAAACGGCAGGAAAAACAAGATGGAAGGGGAAAATGTGAAGAAAGTATTTAAATTGACAGATGCTTTTTATTCATTGTTGCTTTTGGTAATTCCGTTTTTTTTCGTACTGTGGATGCTCGGTATATTCAAACAGCCTTTTTCGGTGTATTGGGCTTTTGGGATTTCAGTCATTTATTTAGTTGCCTTATCTTCTAAATACTGGAAGTTTAAGAATTTCGAAAAATGTTTTCATTCATTTGCAGATAAAGCAGATAAAGAAAATACGGAAATCAAAAATAGGTACGAAAGCTTAAATGATGAGCATGAAAAGCTGATAAATGAGCATGAAAACCTAAAAAACGAGTGTGAAAAGCTGAAATATGAAAATATAAAATGGAAGGAGGCTGAAAAAGAAAAGAAGGATGAACTACCAGGCGTGTTCAGCTTAAATAAACAGAGTTTGGAACTTTTGGTGAAGCTGCTGTTTCAGATTCCTGAAGTTCGTGAATGGTTGATGAAACTCTTAATAAAAGAAGAACAGGGGAACGAAGAACAGAAAACAACAGCAGATGAATCAATAGAAGAAGAGAATACTGCTGAAAAGTCAGATTCAGATGAAATGGAATCTCTTGCCAAAACAAAACAGGATAATGAAGAAGAAAAAGACAGCCAGATACAAGAAAAATCGGAGAGTGTAAAGGAGGAAGAAGCTCCTGTTACTTATCCAAAAGAAGGAAGTGGGGAATATATTTCTATCAAAGCTGAATCGCTGGAGAATGATGAATTACTTTATAAGCATGGAATAGTTTACAAAAGTGATAAAAAAGCTGGTGCATTTACTATCACTAATTACATGGAGAAAAAATATATATATCCACGAAGATTAAAAACTGGTGGAGAATTTTCATCAAGTAAGTGTGATAATTTTGGTTACAAAAAAATGTTTGACTTAGTTCCTGAATCTAGCGCTCAGATAACAATCACCAAAATCATACCTGCCGAAGTAAAAATAGTAGGGCAAGATAAAATTATACTGCTTAATAAAGGAAAAATTATCACATCAGAAGACGGATAAGGAATATAAGCTGTAAATCAGATTTTTGGGAGGGGCGGAATTTTGGATAAACAGTTGAATGAATTATCCATAATTGTTAAGGAAAAGCTGATAGATCTTGGGCAAAACGAGTTATTCTGGCTGGTTCTGACAGCGATAATACTCATTATTCTCATTGGGAACGAGCAGATGAGAAAAGCAGGGCTCGGCAAAGGCATTATGGGTGCCATAAAGGAATTAATACTATATATTTCTGCGCTGATAGTGGACATTATTGATGCCGTGAAAAGTGCAATCAGCTTTAAGGACGGAATTAGGACACTTCTTTTCGGCCATTTTTCGGAAGGTGCACAGTTTGTCATGATGAATTATGCCATTACCTTCCTGAGTGCAGCATCTTTCCTTATGGTAACAGGCGGGCTGGATAATGTAATTGATACTGTATCAGCAATATTTATGGCTTTTGGGCTGCAGACAGCCTTTCTGCTTTTCTCATCCAGGCTTGTCAGATATTTTTTTCCAAGATATGCCCATGCAAGAAAAATAACAAGGTATTATCAGACAGAAAAAATGCCTGGAGAAAAATCAGAAACAGACGCAGCGGACGGTGATAATTCTACAGATGCAGATAAAACGGCCTGCGAAGACTCAGGTGATAAGGAAGGTACAAATAAACAGCTGAAAGAAATAACAAAGATCGGGAAAATAGCCATTATGTCATTTGCGGTTATTGTAACCGGCTTGATTTTATCATTTTTTTCTGCAGTTTATCTATGTGAACAAAGAATTGCGCGGGAAACGGCGGCGGACAGAGAATATGGAGTGGTCCGGTTCCTGGAAAAAGATCAGCAGCACTATAAAGAAAAACTGGAGTTATATTATGAAAACACAAAAGATTTTTTGATTGATTTCCTGTATGAAGCGAGAGATATATGCAAAGAAGCAGAGGAAGAGGATCGGTCATCAAGAGCGACTGATATTATTAATGAACTTGCAAACGGAAAAGCTGATTTTGAAGCCGAGGAGTTTGCTGAAAATTTTAAATTATTTTTGGATGATATACACGTTTATGATCAAAATTCCGATATTTTATTTGGAGAAACAGGCTATGATTTAAACGATTTAAAAATAGCAGTAGATAATTATTTAATCATGCGGGGATATTTTGCATCGGAAAACGAGGACCCACTTGATAATATACAAAATTTCTTAGACAGTACTGCTGATAGTAGTGGTGAGAACGCGGAAGGTGAGGCAAAACAATATGCAGAATTAATTTATCATTATTTGGAAAAGATGGAAATCTTCAGCAGCATAAGAGACGTAAATCCGGATAAAATCAGCGGTTACCCCAATTTCCATGAAAGCTCCTATAGAAATTATCTTGGTGCGCTGAACTGGCTCAAAATCATTGACCAGGAAGTGAGTGACCAGGAAAGATCCTTTGAAGAGGTTTGGTATCTTATTGCCGACAGGATGCACTTTTATGATTATCCCAAAACAGTCATGTCGATTGTAATGGGAGTGATTATGGAAGGATTTATTCTGGTTTTATGTTTCCTTCGAGGGCATTTAAGGCCTGCAGAAAAAGCTTTGAAAAAAAGAAATGTTATATCTGCAACATTTCTTAACCAATACGTAGATACTGCTTCAGAAGAGCGGGATTCTCATTGGAATGTTGTTATATGCATTACTGCTGCGGTAGTTATTGCAGGAGGAATGGTGATCCGATATATTGGACAGCCCCTGATGACTTATCTGCTTTTCATGACTGTGATTTTGTTCCTGATGTCTGCACTTCATTATTGGATCAGTTCAGCCCGGCTGAAAAAGATAGTTAACAATGGTAACTTTAAAAAAGAAGAGGAAGAAAAAAAGAATATAAACTGTCTGGAGAGCCTGCTAAAAACTGATGCGGAAACCATGCTGAGCCGGGTTGAAGCAATGCCTCTGTTCAGGGAAATACTACTGGTGGAAAAGGCGGATGATTATTATCAGAGAAAGATATTTTATGAACAGGAAAAGGAAAAATTTAAAAAAGATTACAGATACCGAATTAAGCCCTATATTCCACATAACCTGGAGAAACTTATAACAGTAAGCGCGGAGATGGTAAATGGGCTCGTTATTGACAGCAGTTTGATTCCCTTGAAGATGAAGGCTGAAATTGGCTTCCTGATGGAGGCGGAACTGGTATTTCCATTGCTGGATGAGAAAGACCAATGTACAGAATTTTATGTTCTGAGCCATGAATTTTATGATCTTTTATTGGAAGTCCTGATGGACAGGGCCTTCAATACTGATAATATGGAGGCAACTTTTGAACAGGAGGTACTGTTGTATGAAGACAATGAAGATAGGTATTAAGTTCTTTATCACAATACTGTTCCTGTCCTTTTTCGCCCGGGCAACAGAATGCAAGGCAGAAGAAACACTGAGATATGATGATTTAAAAATTATGAAAAAAGTCTGTATTTATGTGGATATCAGCGGTTCTGTAAAAAGTATGGAGGAGTACAGGGAATATATTCTTTCCCTGCTGTACGATTATTTCTATAAATCGGATAGGGTAAAATGCAGAATCTATACCTTTGATGAAGAGGTTTCCCAGCTGGGGAATAATTATTCTTCACAGAGTGAGGAGGTGAGCTGGGATAGTTTCATTGATTACGGTAAAAAGAATACGGATCTGGATAAAGTGTTGGAAAATATTTTAGATCTGAAGACAGATGATGTTGAACTTGAGAATGGTGAAATTAATGAGCCATGGGAAGTGATTATAATTTCAGATATGTATGACAGTAAAAACAGCAGTCATTACGAAACAACGAATTGGGGAACAGTTCAAAATGCCCATCTGCGCCTTATTACATGGGAAAATGAGGCTGAAAGAGCTAATGGACTGGAGCAGGTGAAATTGAATGGAGTGAAAGAGATTCGGCTTCAGGAAGGAAAGAAAGCGGATGCAGTAAAGGCTGCAAAAGAAGTATTAGAGATGTGCGCGGAAATCATGTACGGATGCGGTATGAACTGGGAAAGCTTTTCTCAACTGAGCAATACCAATGGGAAAGCGGATGAGTACTATGTTCACTGCAATGAACCTTTGCCGGAATCTGATGCTTCAGGCATGACCCTGGTGGGAAGCGGTGATACTGAAAATGGCTGCTTTTACTATACGGAAGGCAGAGAATTGAGAAAACTGGCAGGAGTGATAAAGGATAGAGAATGTGAGGTTATGCTTATACCTCAGATTACGGTCAGCTTTCAGACGGATCCTTTTGCGGATTTCATTTATGAAGGAAGCAAATTTGAAGTGATAATTAAGGCGGAATATGATGGGAAGCCGACTGACATAATGAATAACAGTTGTCTTTGTTTTACAGAGAGAAATACAAAGAAGAAGCACAATATGCCGCTTACATATGAAGAGCCAGTATATACAGGAAGTATTTATCTGGACAGAGGGGAATATCAGGTAACTGTAGAACGTTTTGGAAAATGTGCGGTTGGAATTAGACAGACTGTGCTTGTCAGTGCACCAAAGATAGATATATGTGCTGCTTCAGATAAAAGTCAGTTGAAAGAAATACTTTCCAATATAGCAGTAACGGATGAAGAGGTACGGATTAATTTATCCGACTATATTGGCTGCATAGTTCAGACGGGACAGGGCAAACATGGGCTGCTGCACAACCCGGAGGATAAACTTGTTTACAGTGCCTGGTTTGTTAAGAATGAGAATCAGACAACCCCCCGGTGCCGTGTCGAAGGAACCAACCTCATAATACTTGACAAGGTGAAAGAAAAATCAATTATAAAGATAAAAGTGGAATATTCTGAACTGAATAAATATACGCAGGGAGTCAGATTTGTAAAATTGTTTAAAGTCGGAGACGTTAAGCCTGATTAGTATGTACCAGCGGGGGAAGAAAAATGAAAAAATCAGCAATTTTGCCAGCCATTTTAATATGTTTCTGCCTCGTTGGCAAAAAAGAGATTAATGCAGTACATAATGCGGGACTGGTATCCGTCCAAATAGATGATGATTATCAAATCCTTGAGAAAAAGGCAGAGGAGCAAAAAGAAAATGCAAAAGAAATAAAAAATGTCATTGACTGGATACAAAAAAGTTATCCGAAAGATGCAGAAGGAGAACCAGTTAGTATCAATATTTATTTTTTTGAAGATGGAATGGAAGAAGTAATAGGAGAGAACAGTATTTCTTTTAAAGAGCTACAAAAAGACTTACAGAAGATACAGACTTTATTATGGTTTGGAGAGAACAGGAACAGCGGTTGGCTGGTTTCCCTGTCAGGTTCCAGAGAAGGTGTCAGAGATGTATATGAGGATATTATTTATCAACTAAAAGACGAACAGATGGAAGAGGACAAGGATTATTTTGTCATATCTAACGATGAACAAAAAGACAGGGAAATGCAGAACGTATATTCCGGGGTAGCCAATGTCGTGCCTGCAAAAATCGCGCAATATTCGAATTTTAATTCAGGGAATCTGGATTTCCTTATGGTGAATCTGGAATATAAAAATATCCTAGAAAGGATATCTTATGGACTTGAGACAGATGAAAAAACGGAAAATAACAATTTGTATCTGTATGAATATAAGGAGCAAAACGGAGTGGGCCGGGACAAGCGGAATGAGTGGCAATTGTCATTTTCAATTGAGGTACCAAAACAGGCAAGGTTTTATTGGGATATTAAGAGCTATTTATGGGAAAATGGCAGGATAAAAGAATGGGTGAATGATGAAATTCAATGTTATACAAAGCATGATTCATTAGATGGTGAAAAAATGAAAGAATCTTTTCAGATATCAGGGAAAGAAGTGCCGGATGGCAAACTTCTTATATGTGTAACAGGCCAATTGAAGAATTATTGGGATAAGGAATATCTTTGGGTCAACGAAGTAGAAGGAGAGGCCGGTGAGTTCCTGAAGCACTTTTATAATGAGGCAGAAGAACGTTGGCAGGAAAGCGAACCATATGTTTACTTTGAGGAAATGTTTCTACTTGATGGATTGCCTGAAAGTTCCGTTGAAAATGAAAAGAGGTAATAGAAAATGGAAAAGAGATTTGAATATGATAATAGAGCGGAGGAAGAAAGTACATTACAAGGAAAAATTCTCTATAGTGTCCTGGCCCTGGTGATTCTGGCGGTAATTTTTTTATTGGGCTTTGCTTTGGGGAAAGCTGATGTAAAAAAAAGTATGCAGCCGGAGAATGCGAACGGGGAATCTGAAACAGAAATGATTTCTGAAACGACAGTAATTGAAGATATGAAACTGCAGATAGAGAATTTAGAGAAGCAGGTAGAAAAACTGGAAGGGAATTTGGAAATTCTGAGAGAGCGGACGGAGTCATTGGAAAATGCGCTTGCTATTCAGCAGTTGCCGCAGATACAGCAAACACCGCAGACACAACAGCTTGTACCTGAAGAACAGAAAGGCAATAGCAGCGAGTTAAAAGACGGCGATGGGAAAGAAAGTGGTGAAATTCAGAGTGAGGAAATGCAGGAATCCGGGGAAGGGCAGGCAGGGACAATTGAGGGAATGGATTAGAAGGATGTTATCTGTAGTAGATGTAAATTAGAAGTAATAAACAATCGTAATCCTTCAATTTAGGTGAGTGATATTCAAAATAGTTTACATAAAGGGAATTAGATTGGAATTATTGCCTCACGTTAAGAGATTGTATGGTACTGCGGATTTTGTTGTGATTGTAGTACCGATGAATGTCTATGCAAAAGTTTCAATACCTTATTCGTAGGGCATAATTACCGTTTTTATCATGGTAAATCGGATGTTCCATGGGGGTATAAGAAAATAGATATGTGCCGAATAACGTGAAATTTAGCATAAACTATAGTTTCTGTTGTTATCACAATGGCCGTTGCAGACGTACAGATACGTGAAATGTAGCATGAACCTATTTTTATGTTGTTATTAGAAAATCGTTAGGTACGCATTATGTAGCATAACCCCTTGTTGATGCTGTTATCATGCAGGACAGTTTAGGCACGTGTGATTATCATAAAAGGTTTAAGAATGGTTTAAATACAGTGCTTTCCAAGAAACTATCAGGAATAGCCACAAATAATATGCACAGACCTACGAAGAAGCCACGATGATAAAAAAAGAGGGTAATGAAGGAAAATTGAAAATTTATTGCAGGCATATGTAGGTGTTGCAATGATGGGTCTGCATGAAATTAAAAGTGATTGCGACTGTGGGAATCTCAGCGTGACTTTTCAAAGTGTGGATTTATAGAGAATTAACGAGAAAAAAGAAACGAGGATAAGTAATATGGAGAGTTCTCCTGTAGTAAAGAAGCCTTTTATCGGCAATATCGACTTACATAACAAAACCATCTTCCTTACTGGTGTCGCTGGATTCATCGGCTCTAATCTGGCAAAACGCCTCCTTACCGACTACCCTGATATGAAGCTGATCGGCATCGATAATATGAATGATTACTACGACGTAAGGCTGAAAGAGTACAGATTGGAACAGTTATCCGCTGTGGGACAGGCGTCCTCCCAGCCCAACTTTGTTTTTATAAAAGGCTCCATCGCTGATAAGGAACTGATTAATAAGATTTTTGCGGATAACAAACCGGATATGGTTGTCAACCTTGCGGCACAGGCAGGCGTGAGGTATTCCATTACAAATCCTGATGTGTACATAGAGAGCAACTTAATCGGTTTCTATAACATTCTGGAAGCGTGCCGCCATTCTTATGATGACGTTGAAAAAGACGACTGTGGCTATCAGGGAGTGCAGCACCTCGTCTATGCATCCTCCTCTTCCGTCTATGGCTCCAACAAAAAGGTTCCGTACAGTACCAATGACAAGGTAGATAATCCCGTGTCTCTCTATGCGGCGACTAAAAAATCCAACGAGCTTCTTGCTCACGCTTACTCGAAATTGTATAACATTCCATCCACTGGCTTACGCTTCTTCACAGTTTATGGCCCGGCAGGTCGTCCGGATATGGCGTACTTTGGATTTACCAATAAGTTAAGGGAAGGAAGGACTATCCAAATCTTCAACTACGGTAACTGCAAGCGCGATTTCACTTATGTGGACGATATTGTGGAAGGCGTTGTGCGCATGATGCAGAAGGCACCGGAAAAGAAAAACAGCGAAGATGGACTGCCTGTTCCTCCCTACAAAATCTACAACATCGGTAATCAGAATCCGGAGAACCTGCTCGATTTTGTAGACATCCTTCAGCAGGAGTTGGTGAGAGCTGGAGTACTGAATAAGGATTATGACTTCGAAGCGCATAAAGAGTTAGTGCCAATGCAGCCGGGTGATGTGCCTGTGACATACGCTGACACAAGTGCATTAGAAGCAGACTTCGGATATAAACCGAGCACCAGTTTAAGAGAAGGATTAAGACGGTTTGCTGAATGGTACAAGGAATTTTATATGGAGTAAATGAACCTCGGCAGTGAACAGTTCACACAGGCAGCTATTATATAGCAGAAAAAATGAGGAGTAAAAAAGGATATGAGCAACATGAAGATTGCTGTGGCAGGAACAGGATATGTCGGGCTTTCGCTGGCCGTGCTTTTAAGTCAGCACAACCATGTGACGGCTGTGGATATCATCCCGGAGAAGGTTGAAAAAATCAACAATAGAATCAGCCCAATCCAGGATGAGTACATAGAGAAGTTTTTGAATGAAGATAAAAGCGGTGAGCGAAAACTCGCTTTAACCGCCACGTCGGACGCAGAAGCCGCGTACAGCTCCGCTGATTTTGTGATAATTGCTACTCCGACAAACTACGATTCGAAGAAGAATTTTTTTGACACGAGTGCTGTCGAGAATGTTATCAAGTTGGTCATCCAATACAATCCGGATGCCATTATGGTCATTAAAAGTACCATTCCTGTGGGTTATACGGCAAGTGTGAGAGAAAAGTTTCATTGTGATAATATCATCTTCAGCCCCGAGTTTTTGAGAGAGTCGAAGGCGTTATATGACAATCTTTACCCTTCCCGCATTATTGTCGGCACGGATGTGGAAAACGCACGTCTGATAAAAGCGGCAAATACATTTGCAGAGTTGTTACAGGAGGGCGCTATCAAAGGGAAAAAAGCAGAAGATGTGTCGGAAGGGTATAAAACTGATGAAAGAGCCATTGACACGCTCTTCATGGGATTCACAGAAGCAGAGGCTGTGAAGCTGTTCGCAAACACCTACTTAGCGTTGAGAGTCAGCTATTTCAACGAGCTCGACACATACGCAGAGATGAAGGGGCTGAACACGCAGCAGATCATCAACGGCGTATGCCTCGATCCCAGAATTGGTACACATTATAATAATCCTTCTTTTGGATATGGCGGATATTGTTTGCCAAAGGACACGAAACAGCTGTTGGCAAATTATGCCGATATACCGGAAAATTTAATTGAAGCCATTGTGGAGAGCAATAGAACAAGAAAGGATTTCATCGCCGATCGCGTGTTGGAGATTGCCGGTGCTTATTCGGCAAATGATGAGTGGAGCATCGGTAAAGAAAAAGAAGTCGTGGTTGGTGTGTATCGTTTGACTATGAAAAGCAACTCCGATAATTTCCGCCAGAGCAGTATCCAGGGCGTTATGAAGCGCATTAAGGCCAAAGGTGCGACGGTAATCATTTACGAACCGACTTTGAAAGACGGTGAAACTTTCTTCGGTAGTAAGGTCGTAAATGAATTGAATGAATTCAAAAAAGAGTCACAGGCGATTATCGCAAACCGATATGACAAGAGGCTTGATGATGTGAAAGAGAAAGTTTATACACGAGATTTGTTTGGTAGGGACTAAGTAACACTGATGATGTTGCAAGGCACATGGGAATCTCAGCCCGGGCCTTGAATAATAAAACATAAGGAAAGAAGTTTCACAAAAAGAAAAAACAGAGGAGTAGCAGTTATGAAAGCGATAATTTTGGCCGGAGGTTTTGGAACCAGAATGTCTGAGGAATCACAATTTAACCCCAAACCCATGTTGGAGATTGGTGAGATGCCGATTCTTTGGCATATTATGAAGTTATATTCGTATTATGGTGTGAATGAATTTGTTATCTGCGCTGGATATAAGCAGCACGTTATTAAAGAGTGGTTCGCTGATTATTTTTTGCATACTTCAGATATTACCTTTGATTTCACACAGGGCAATAAAGTAATCGTTCATGATAAACATGCCGAGCATTGGAAGGTAACGGTTGTTGATACCGGCCTTAACACGATGACTGGCGGCCGCGTGAAACGCATCCAAAAATATGTAGGTGGTGAACCGTTCTGCTTGACCTATGGCGATGCTGTGTCTGATGTGAATATCTCGGAGCTAATTGTCTTCCATAAATCGCATGGCAAATGTGTTACCTTGACATCCGTAAGCCTAGCACAGCAGAAGGGTGTTCTTGATATAGATGAGAATGATACGATAACAGCTTTCCGTGAGAAGGATGATGAGGACGGTTCCTTGATCAACGGAGGCTTTATGGTGTGCAATCCTGATATTTTCAATTATCTTGGGGGTGACTGGACTGTGTTTGAACAGGATCCCATGAAAAAACTTGCTAAGGCAGGAGAACTTAAGAGCTTCTATCACAGCGGCTTCTGGCAGTGCATGGATACAAAACGTGAGAAGGACAAGCTGGAAGCTATGTGGTCTGCTAACCGTGCGCCTTGGAAAGTATGGGAGGACTAAGATGAGCGGATTCGATATCAACTTTTACAAAGGCAAGAAAGTCTTTGTTACAGGTCACACGGGATTCAAAGGATCATGGCTCTGTAAGATTCTGGTGAACGCGGGTGCAGAGGTTACGGGCTATTCTCTGAATCCACCAACCACACCTTCTTTATTTGAGATAGCCAGAATTGAGCAGGATGTCCATTCGGTTATTGGCGATATTCGGGACTGCGAGTCTTTGAATAAAGCGTTTGACGAGGTACAACCGGAAATTGTACTACATCTCGCAGCACAGCCTATTGTTAGAGATTCTTATAAAGACCCTCGCTATACATACGAAACTAACGTCGTGGGTACGGTCAATATTCTGGAATGTGTTCGTAACAGCAGTTGTGTGAAATCTTTCCTTAATGTGACTACAGATAAGGTCTATTTAAATAAGGAATGGGCATGGGGCTATCGTGAGAACGAGGAGCTTGACGGTTACGACCCGTACTCTAACTCGAAATCCTGCTCGGAGCTTGTGACACACAGCTATAAGAATAGCTTCTTTGCTGACGGCCATGTTGCAATCTCGACAGCCAGAGCTGGTAATGTTATCGGCGGCGGGGATTTTGCTAATGACAGGATCATCCCGGACTGCATCCGCGCCGCGCAGAAACACGATGACATTATTGTCCGCAATCCCTTTTCTACTCGTCCGTACCAGCACGTGTTGGAACCACTTTATGCTTATCTTATGATTGCTGCAAAGCAGTACGAGGATGGCAAGTACGCGGGTTACTATAATGTGGGACCCGATGATGTGGACTGCTTCGAGACTGGGGCATTGGTTGACCTTTTCGTCAAGAAATGGAATGAAGCAACCGGCGAGAGTATGAAGTGGGTAAATTGCTACGACGGCGGCCCTCATGAGGCTAATTTCTTAAAACTCGATTGCTCGAAACTGAAGGCGATTTTTGGCTGGCGTCAACACTGGAATTTGGATAAAGCCATTGAGATGGTAGTCGAGTGGAGCAAATGTTGGATGGACGGTAGCGATATCAGAGCTTGCATGGATAAAGAAATAGAAGTGTTCATGGGAGAAACATCGTGAGTGTCGCATCTGTAGTCGAGAAGCTAAAGCATGAAATGCAGGCGTCGGATATTAAAGCTGAGGTCGGTCTGGGTTGTGGTAAGAGGCCACAGAAGGTATCTCGTACAGGAGCATAGATATAAGAGTAGTGCTTATTTGAATATTAGGGGAAGAAATAAAAATGGAGGATTTCACGAATGTCTAACTGGAAAAATGAAGCTGAGGCAAGAGAGCAGATTAAAGCACTTGTCGCTGATTATTACCACGATTTTAAGGAGAAGAAAGAACCGTATAAGGACGGTGACCGCATCACTTATGCTGCCCGTGTTTTTGATGAAAAAGAGATGCAGGCTCTGACGGATGCTACTCTCGATTTCTGGCTGACGACCGGACGCTTTGCGGATCAGTTCGAGAAGCAGTTTGCTGAATGGATTGGCATGAAGTTTGCACATTTGGTGAACAGTGGCTCTTCCGCAAACCTGATTGCTTTTATGACCTTGACTGCGCCGGAACTTGGTGATCGTCAGATTAAGAAAGGCGATGAAATCATCACGGTTGCATGCGGATTCCCGACGACGGTTACTCCGGCAATCCAATATGGTGCTGTACCGGTATTTGTGGACGTGACGGTTCCGCAGTACAACATTGATGTGACGAAACTGGAGGCTGCACTTTCCGAAAAGACCAAGGCAATTATGATTGCCCATACACTCGGTAATCCGTTCGATCTTTCTGCAGTGAAAGCATTCTGTGATGCACATAATCTGTGGCTTGTTGAAGATAACTGCGATGCACTTGGTACACAGTATACGATTGACGGCGTGACAAAATTCACCGGTACATGGGGTGATATCGGCACTAGTAGCTTCTATCCGCCGCACCACATGACGATGGGCGAGGGTGGCTGCGTATATACCAACAATCCAAAGCTGAATCGCTTGATCTTGTCCTACCGTGACTGGGGCCGTGATTGTATCTGTCCTTCCGGCCATGATAACTTCTGTGGACATCGCTTTGATGGTCAGTACGGCAAACTGCCGAAGTGTTATGATCACAAGTATGTGTATAGCCACTTTGGATATAACCTCAAGGTGACTGACATGCAGGCGGCCATCGGATGTGAGCAGTTAAAGAAGTGCCCGTCTTTTATTGAGCGCCGCTGTCACAATTGGGATAGATTAAGAGCAGCATTGGAGCCAATCGCGGATAAGGTTATCCTGCCTGAACCGGCGGCAAACAGTCGTCCTTCTTGGTTTGGTTTCTTGATTTCCGTGAAACCGGAGAGTGGGCTTGAGCGTAATGCAGTAACAAAGTATATCGAGTCGCATAACGTTCAGACCCGTCTGCTGTTCAGCGGCAATCTTATCAAGCATCCTTGCTTTGACCAGATCCGTGGAACGGATGCTTACCGTGTCGCAGGTGATTTAACGATGACGGACTTTATTATGAATAATACCTTCTGGGTAGGTGTTTATCCGGGAATGAGTGACGAGATGATTGATTATATGGCTAAGACAATTATTGAAGCGGTTAATCAGTAAACAGATTTCGGAAAAGAAAGGGAGAGTTATGCAACAGAGATTAGCGGATTATGTGGCGGATTTTTTGGTAAGCCACGGTGTAACAGATGTGTTTTCCGTTGTTGGCGGAGGCGCTATGCATCTGAATGATGCACTGGGTCACAATAAAGGACTGAAGGTAACCTATAACCACCACGAGCAGGCTTGTGCGATTGCGGCGGAAGCATATGCGAGACTTGAAAATAAGATTGCGGCAGTCTGCGTCACGACCGGCCCTGGCGGTACAAACGCACTGACCGGAGTTGTCGGCGGCTGGCTCGACAGCATTCCGATGTTTGTAATCAGCGGCCAGGTGCGATATGATACCACGGCTCGTTATGCCTTACAGTTTACGGGGACTCCGCTCCGTGCAATGGGCGACCAAGAGTACGACATTGTAAAGTCCGTGACTCCAATGACGAAGTATGCCACGATGATCGAAGACCCGAAGCAGATTCGTTATGCACTGGAGAAAGGATGGCATTTGGCAACTACCGGACGCCCCGGACCTGTCTGGATCGACATTCCGGTGAACTATCAAGGCGGTTACATTGAGACGGACGAGCTTGAGGGTTATGAACCTACGGAGGATGACGCTAAACTTCCTCCGACTGTGGATGATGCGACAATCAAAACAGTCCTTGAGAAAATTAAGGGTGCAAAGCGTCCAGTTCTTCACGCTGGATATGGCATTCGCCTTTCCGGTGGTTATGATGCTTTCCGTTCTGTTGCTGAAAAGTTGAATATCCCTATTGTCACCTACTGGAATGCAGTTGATCTGATTGAGGATGACAATCCGCTTTACTGTGGACGCGCCGGCAACATGGGCGACCGTCCCGGTAACTGGGCAATCCAGAACGCGGATTTGATTCTTGCCGTTGGCACGAGGATTTCCATCCGCCAGGTGGGTTATAACTGGAAAACTTGGGCGCGTGAAGCTGAGGTTATTATGGTTGATATCGACCCTGCCGAGATAAAGAAGCCGACGCTCCACGTTGAGATACCTATTTGGGCGGATGCTAAGGACTTCCTTACAAAGCTGGACGCCGCAGCGGTTACACCGGTGAGTGAAGCTAACGAATGGCTTGTAACTTGTCAGCGTTGGAAGAAGGACTATCCGGCTGTGCTTCCTTGTCAGTGGGAGGAGAATGGCGAAACTGCAAATGTGTATGCGTTTGTTCGTTATCTGAGCCGCCGTCTGCCTGAGAACAGCTTGACAGCTGTTTCCAATGGTGCCTGCTGTGTTGTCGGAAATCAGGCGTATGTGATTCAGAAAGGCAGCCGTATGGCGAACAACAGTGCAATTGCCAGCATGGGTTACGGATTGCCAGCCTCTATCGGTACTTGCATTGGCGGTGGCCGTCGAACGACGATTTGTCTTGAGGGCGACGGTTCCATCATGATGAACCTGCAGGAGCTTCAGACAGTGCTGACGAATCAGCTGCCAATTAAGATTTTCCTCATCAATAATAACGGCTATCACTCCATCCGCATTACACAAAACAATCTTTTCAATGAGCATTGTAAGGTTGGCATCGGACCAGAGAGTGGTGATCTGTCGTTCCCAGAATTTAAGAAGATAGCGGAGGCTTTCGGGTATCCGTACCTGAGCGCACATTCTAACGCCGAGATGAAGAATGCAGTGAATGATGCTCTTTCTATGGATGGAGCTGTTTTCTGCGAGATTTTCACAGATACCAAGCAGGTTTGGGAACCAAAGAGTAGCACAAAACGTCTGCCGGACGGCACCCTTGTCAGCCCACCGCTGGAGGATTTGGCACCGTTCCTGCCGAGGGAGGAGCTTGAAAAACAGATGTTCATTCCGATGGTAGAGTGATCACAAGTTTTAGTGAGTTATGAAATGATGCTACTGCTCTCATGGAATACTGTAGTACAAAGAATAACCATAGGGAGAAGGCACGTTGGCTCTATTTGCTGAACGGCCCCTCCCAATTAGCTGAAGTAAAGAGACTGACCGACGGAAACGGCACGGGAAGAGTACAGAGGTAACAAGGTGGCCTATGATTCAATCGAAAGAGGATCTTGATCGATATTTAGAAGCAGAAAAATTGCTTTTCCTGAGTCGAAACTATGGGACTCGACAACTTAACAGAAAATATTTGGAGAATACGAGTGGAAGTTTGTTCGTTCCCTTAAATGGTCAGAATATCTAAAAATACAAGGGGGACGCTGATAAAATACTCTGTTTACTTCACAAAATAAGATATAAGTTTTTGAGTACACTGTTTTACGTAAAAATCTCGATAAATATATTTGATGAAGGACTTTTGATTCAACATCTACACGGAATTGTAATTTCATCGGAAGTACAGGCTGGGAAACTATGCTGCTTATATCATAACACTACAATGGGAATTTTAGTTGGCACAGACAATCGCGGCAAATGTCCACAGTTAGGTAACGGGATTACAGTATGTACTGGTGCTGTCATCGTTGGAGAGATAGAAATTGCGAATGGTGTAACAATAGCTGCAAATGCAGTAGTTTCAAAGAGTATGAATCAAGAAGGATGCGTTGTTGGAGGTGTACCAGCTAAGATGATAAAAGACCATGCAGGATTTTCAATGCGCGATTATTGGAAGAAGATAAAGGAAAGAGTGAATTAAACTTAAGGAGTCAATGATGAAAAGAGCTGTTATAACCGGAGCAACTGGAGCAGTAGGAACTGAATTGATACATGAATTAATAAATAACAATATTGAGGTGCTTGTACTTTGCAGGGACGGTTCAGCTCGTAATAGTCGAATTCCTGACAGCCCTCTTGTGACGAAAAAATACTATGATTTGAATGAACTAAAATCAGTACAGAACGGTACTGGTAAAGCATATGATGTGTTTTATCACTTTGCTTGGTTGGGGACAACCGGGGCAGCTCGAAATGATATGCATTTACAGAATAAGAATGTGGAGTACGCACTGGATGCTGTAGAAGCAGCACAAAGGTTTGGTTGCCACACGTTCATTGGTGCTGGCTCACAGGCAGAGTATGGCAGAGTCGAAGGAGTGCTTAAGCCTGACACTCCGGTTTTCCCAGAAATGGGCTATGGTATTGCTAAACTATGTGCTGGGCACATGACAAGAGAACGCGCCCATCAACTTGGTTTAAAACATATATGGGTTCGTATTCTTAGCGTGTACGGACCGAACGATGGCGCGCAAAGTATGGTGATGTCCACGATAAATAAACTAAAAGAAGGAGAAGTACCGCAGTTCACCAAGGGTGAGCAGATGTGGGATTACCTTTATAGCGGAGATGCGGCACTCGCTTTCCGTTTAGTTGGTGAAAAAGGTGTGGACGGTAAGATATATGTGTTGGGAAGTGGACTAGCTAGGCCTCTAGGTGAGTACATAAAAGAGATTCGAGATGTGGTTTCTCCTAAAGGAAAAATAGAATTGGGAGCAATCCCGTATGCAGAGAAACAGGTCATGTTTTTGCAGGCAGATATAACGGAGATAAATAAGGATACCGGATGGATGCCCGAGATGGAATTCAAAGAGGGAATAAAACGTATTGGATGAGGGAAGTACCATGAATGTCTTTTACTTTAGTAGCGACCTATTTGCAAGCGTGATGGCAGTTTCGATGGTTTCGCTTTTAGAGAATAGTCGCTCTTTTGAAAAAATTGAATTTTATATTGTGGATGACGGAATCTCTGAGCGAAACAAAACAAAGCTTCTGGAAATGGTTAGACAGTATGCTGATGGCAACCACATGAGAAATATAACCTTTATAGGGGCTCCAGACCCGGTGAAAGCATTTCGCTTTCCGTTCAAAAGCCGGTATCAGATGGGCCATTCATATCCACGAATGTTGATAGGCAGTATTCTTCCTGAGTCTATTGATCGTGTTCTTTGTTTAGATAGTGACACACTCGTATGTGGAGATTTGCAGGAATTATGGGATCTCGATATGGGGAAGAACATCTTGGCAGGGGTGTCTGATTGCATGAATATCAAAAAGTATTCAAAGCAATTCCAGATGACTGATGATATGATTTATTGCAATGCCGGGATGTTCTTGGTTGACTTAAAAAAATGGCGAGAGCAGAAAATTGAAAATAAAATTATCCACAGGATTCATAAGCAGAACGGAAATGTGTTCTTCTTTGAGCAGACTCTGATGAACTGGGCGTGTGGCGGGAAGATATATGCTTTATCGGCTGAGTACAATTGCTACACATTGTTCTGGGCTTTCTCCTATAAGGATTTGATAAAATGGCGCAGACCTCTGAATTTCTATGCAGAACAAGAGGTTGAAACGGCAAAGAAGTCACCCAAGATTATACATTTTACCCGAAACTTCTATATGTTGAGTAGGCCGTGGGTAAAGGGCTGTGATCATCCAATAACAGCAGAGTACATAAGGTATAAGAAAATGACTCCCTGGCAAGATTTGGATGATGATACGCGGAGCGAAAAGCAACGGAAAAGATACGAACTCTGGCATAAGCTGCCCTTGGAGTTACTGATAAATGGTGCAAGCTTTATCTATAACGAAGTTAGACCTAAGATGTGGTGGAAAAATGAATGAGAGTAGAACAGATAACTGTATATTAGAGTGAGGGGATTTACATGGTTGACTATTTGCTGACTATTGCCATTCCAACATACAATGGTGCGAAAACAATAAATCGGATGCTGTCATTGTTGCTTCCGCAATGCGATGACAGAGTAGAAATTCTTGTTGTAGATAATGCTTCTACAGATAACACAAGTGAGATTGTGAACGAAGCTGTTAAAGATTATACATTTGTGCAATATATCCGGAACGAAAGGAATATAGGGCCTGATTCTAACTTTCTTAAATGTATGAATCTGGCGCAAGGAAAATACACTTTTCTTTTGTCAGACGACGATGTTTTGATGGAAGGAAAATTGAAATATATCTTGGAATTGCTGGCGAAAGAAGAAATATCTCTTGTTTATCTAAATGCAAAAGGGTTTTATGAGACTTATATTGATGAGCAACATTGCATTTCGTATGAGAGGGCAATATACGACAACAGGATTTTCTCTACATTTAGCACAAAAGAATTCATGGATTATGCCGGCCGGATGTGGGGCTTTCTGTCTTGCTTTATATGTAATACGCAGGTGTTTAAGTCACTGACAGGCGTTGACAAATACAAGGGAAGTAATTGGCTTCAGAGCTATATTCATATTATGTGTGCGGCTGGTGGCACAAAGAGACTTGGTGTTGTAGGCGTTCCGTGTATTGGCGCAGGCATATATAGTATCGTTTCAAACTTCGATTCAGCTCGGGTTGATGGGAAAAGCTATAGAGCGATGCTGGATTTTGCAATAGAGAATGGCTTTGATAAGAAGCAATTAGATGAGCTTTATCAATGGAGAATTTGCTTTATATCAAAAAGAGCAATCGTCAAGGAAAGAGCGGCTGGGACAAAGAAAACAAGTATAAGAGGACTATTTGAAGCCACAAGGAAGTATCCATATTGTTGGATTCATCTCTATCCATATTTCTTTGCACCTGGCTTTATTTGTAGGATTGTAGTAAATCGAAATAAAAAAAGGAAAAAATATAAGGATGAGCTGCATGTTAACAGGGTTGGAGATGTTCAGGGATAAATTTTCTAGTTGAATGTTTATGAAAAGTTGAAAAAAGCGAGTGGTAGATATGGAGGACATAATTTGAAACCATTGATAAGTTTTATTGTGCCTATATATAAAATAGAGGAACTGTTTTTGAGGGAATGTATAGAATCATTGATTAACCAAACCTACAAAAACAATGAAATAATTTTAATTGATGATGGTTCTCCTGATAATTGCCCGGAAATTTGTGATGAGTATGCTTCTATTGATAATGTTATAGTTATACACAAAACAAATGCGGGAACAGCTGCGGCAAGAAACACAGGATTAGAAAGGGCAAGAGGCGATTATATCTGTTTTGTTGATGGAGACGACAGACTTGAGAATAATGCCATTGAAACTGTTCTTCAACACATTCACGGATGCCCAGATATAATCTGGTTTGATGCATATGTGGTAACAAATTCTGGAAAGGAAGTATGGCGTAATAAACCACGAAAATCCTCTTGTCAATTTAAAGACGCATTATGTGATTTTTTGCTGAACAATCATATTCAATCCTGCTGGGGAAAGCTAATATCCCGTAAGACGATTGGTGATACAAGATTAAATGAAAGTTTAAACCGAGGACAGGATGAAGAATTCGTAATAAGACTTTTATTGAAAGAGGGAGAGTCTGAGACTGTTAATGTCATAGGCTACGACTATAATATTAGGACGACTAGTGCGACCAATAAGTCGTTCAACTTAAAAGTGTTCAATATAAATGTAATGACTCGAATTGCAAAAGAGGAAATCACGGAGGTATATCCTGAACTTTCAAAATATGCGGATACATATATAGTGAATGGCTTGTGGAATATACTGGTTCAATACAAAAAGTCAAGAACTGTGGACGAGAAACTCAGCATTCAGTTGCAGAGTTTGTTGAATGAAAAAATCCGAGCTATTATAAAATCAAATATTCCTGCAAGGCAAAAGATGATTTTTTTGCTAAGCATCCTAATCGGCGTTAAAAACACACGTATAGTTTATTTAAAATATTTGCAGCGGAAGGTAAAGCAATGAAAATTGGCATTTTAACCTATTTTAGGTCACATAATTATGGTTCATATTTACAAGGCTATGCTCTTACAATGTATCTAAGACAGTTGGGATATGATGCTGAACTTATAAATTTTAATATGACAAAAGCAGCGGAGCGATTTAGCAGTCCCAAATTAGGGAAAGACCCATTCCGTTTCTACTATAGAAGAAAGAACTATATATCATTTGAGGATAATTTGTTGTTAGCTCCATGCGATAACAAATTATTAATCTCGGATTCAGTTGAAGACCTCCGGGAAAAAATTTATGGGAAATATGATTTGCTAATTGTAGGTAGTGATGAAATATGGAAAACAGATAATTTCCGCGGTTTTCCAAATCCGTATTGGCTTCCGGGTGACTTTGGGTGCCCCAAATGTGCATATGCTGTATCTTCTCTGAGCGAAGATTCATGCTTGACAGATATTGAGCGACAGCAGTTATTGAAATTCGTTACGGATTTTGATTACCTTAGCGTTCGTGATAAATATACATATGATAAATTAAAAAAAATAGTAGGCAATAATAAGAAAGTGTTTTGTGTTTCAGACCCGACTTTTATGTATGATTTTAAAGTTGATAAACAAGAAGGTAGAAAATTATTGTGCAGAATAACCCGAGCAAATCCTAAAAATAAAATAATTGGATTTATGAGTAGCGACAAAAAGCTTGCTAAAACGGTCAAGCAAGTAGTTGGTAAGGAAGGACAGGTTATTGCACTGTATGACTATATGTTGGGTATGAAAAATACACTTTGTGTGACCCCAATGCAGTGGTATAAAATTATTGCAGGTTTAGATTTGATGGTGACTTCTTATTTTCATGGAACATGTTTTTCTATAATAGAAAGCACACCGTTTGTTTCTTTTGACTGTTCAACAAAAAATTATGAACGAAGCAAAATATATCAATTATTGAACCAGTGCGGGTTGTTAAATCGCTTTATCCTCGGCAATAAGATAGATTCGTATGATCGAGCGGCTAATTTAATAATGAGGGAAATAAATTCTAAAGAAGAATTTTGCGGTGATGATGTTATTAGAAAATTCAGAAAATTGAATAATTCATTTGAAATATATTTACGAAAAATAGAAGGGTCGCAAAGAAATGAAAAATAATTTGAGAAAGATAGCTTTGAACGGTTTTATAGTTCTGTCATGTCTTCTTTCAATAGGAAATGATTTTTTTGAAATGACATTCCCGCTTTATGTTCAGTATTTTATTATTGCGCTGGCATTCGGATTACTTTTAACAGTATGTGCTGTTCAAAGAAGTTTTGTCGTTAAAGATGTTTACACTTTTCTTCTTATAGGAATGATGTGGTTTGTTTATTGGAGAAACGCGACGACAAGATACTATGCAATTTATATTATGTTATTGCTCTTCGTAACTATTTCCCGTTCACTTCCTGACATTTGGATGAAACTTGCGGTTAATATGTTGAAAATAGCGTATATGTTTTTCGCACTTGCGACTATCTTTTTGCGCTTTAATGAGAGGATATACATGAACAATGTGGTTCCGCTTTTTCCGGATTATTCTAGGGAGATGGCATATTGTTATGGAATGGGATATATGACCGGCTTAACCGCAAACTATGCTCGTAACAGTTCATTGATTTCAGTTGCTCTTATTGTATTGATATCAGAACTATGTAATAAGAAAAGAAGCAAACTAATATGGACAGTTTTTGTTCTGATATGTTGCGTGGCGCTTGTTCTCTCTTGCAAAAGAGCTCATACGCTTTTTGTGTCATTTACTATTTTGTTTTGCTTATTTTTATATCTGTCTGACAGGCCAAACGATCGTGTCTTGAAATTTATTGGGATAGGAATGTTCATAATTGTGGTTGGAGCTGTATTAATAAATACGGTGCCACAGGTTGAACTACTTGTAAGTAGATTCTCTAATCTAAGCGAAGACGAGGCGGTTCAAAATAGATTTTCAATTTGGGGAATCGCATTGGCTGTATTCTTTGGAAAGCCGTTATTTGGTGTAGGCTGGGGAAATTTTATGTCATATACAACCCGATTGTTGGGAAATTCATGGAATGCGCATAACATGTATCTGCAATTGCTATGTGAAGATGGGATTGTTGGTGCTTTGATATTCTTTTCTTTTATCATCAGTATTTATGTTGGCACGATTCGTGCATTTGTTAGATGCAGAGCGGGAAAACAAGCCTCCAGTCCAACTGTACAGCAATATTTGATGTTTTCTGTTGGAATGCAGACATTCACCTTACTATATAGTTTAACTGGAAGTCCTCTTACGGATATAAGGATTTATGTACCTTACTTTATTAGCGCTGCAATCTATTTGTATTATAGGCATCAGTGGAGGTATTATGAAGAAATTTGATTTAAGTTCGTATTTAGAAAGAGAGGTATATCTAGGAGCTGGGGGGGTACAGAAAATTCTGGCAACGTTATATTTCCCCAGGGACAAACGCTATATTTTTGATTAGAAAAATGCAGTATAACTGGATAAAAGGCGGTAAAATCAGACAAATTCACGCTTTATGGCTTAGCTCTAAATTAGCCAGAAGGTATGGGATTTTTGTATCTCCGGATATTAACATCGGGTTAGGTTTAAAACTCCCGCATCCTAACGGTATAATTATCGGTAAAGGTTGTGATATTGGTGAAAACTGTACTATATTTCAGCAGGTAACTATTGGCTCTGCACGGAATGGGGACTTTTTGTTGGGGAAACAACCGCATATCTTGAATGACGTTTGTTTGTTTGCGAGTTGTAAAGTCATAGGGGATATTACCGTATATAATAATTGTACTATAGGGGCGAATTCTGTCTTACTGACAGATGCAGATGAGGGTGGAACTTATGTAGGTAGTCCGGCGCGAAAGATTGAAACTAAAAGTAAAGTGTAAGTTTGCTTGCCTCATTATATTTATGGGAGATTAGTATGGAAGTTTTGATAGATGAAAAATTAGGAAAGTATTCGACATTTAAAATGGGTGGAGTGGCCAGGAGAATGTATTTTCCTGCGTGTGAATCTGATTTGATACAATTATACGCTGAAAAAGATTTTGATGAAGGCACTTATGTTATTTCTGGAGGCTCTAACATTCTGATTAATGATAAGAAAGTATTTGATCGTGTCATTAATTGCTCAAAACTGGATACAACAATTGAATATTTAGGTGATGGTTTATACTATGTTGGTGCGTCAGTTAGAATACAACAGTTTATAAATCTTGCAATGAAGGATGGATATGGAGGAATAGAATATCTTTATTCTTTGCCTGCAATGATAGGTGGAATAATTGCCATGAACGCTGGACGAGGTAAAGGTTGGGACCAAACCATTAGTCAACATGTAAAGAAAGTACGCATTTTTTCCAAAGGGTTTACTAAAGAACTTAGTCAGGAACAGTGTCAATTCTCCTATAGAAGCTCTGTATTTTCCAATTATAATTCTATTATTATTGGAGTTTACATTCAGCTTGATAAAGTTTCATCTCAGGAGATTCAATTAAAGATTAAGCAGAGAATGTCTGATGTTAAACAATATCAGGATCGAAACAAACCCAACCTTGGAAGTGTGTTCTGTGAGTGTAATCCTAAGATTATGAATTTATTTCGATATGTTGAACTTGGCAATAAAAATGCGGCTCATTTTTCACGAAAAACTTCAAATTGGCTTGTAAATGAGGGGAAAGCAACCTTTTCTAACACAATGTTCCTTATACGATGCGTTATGATATGTCATAAAATAGTCCATAGAGATTGTCGTTTGGAGGTGAAAGTATGGGCATAGTTAAAAAGATGGATGGAAGCCATAATCGTGAAAAGAGCTTTGTAAAAAGCATGGCGATTCTAATTATTGGTACGGTTGTGCCTAAGCTTGCTTCATTTGTTACTTTGCCATTATATACAGCCTATCTTACAAAAACCGAATACGGTACATATGATCTGCTTCTTACACTGTGTTCCCTGTTTATACCGATTTCTACTTTGATGACACCTTCGGCTTGTTTCAGATTTTTGTTGGATTGTCATAACGATGAAGAAAAAAAGAAAGAAGTTATTACAAACTCTTTTGCTATTATGTTTTTCATGACAGGGATTTCACTCGTTGTCTTGTTTTTTATTCTATATAATCAACCTTTATATTTGAGACTTCTGATATGTATCTATTTATTCTTTGATGCCTTATTATCAATGTTTCAGCAAATTGCGAGAGGCCTCTCAAAGAATCATGTATATTCTATAAGTGCAATTATACTATCGTTCGGAAACATGTTTCTCGCAATGCTTTTTTTGATAGTTATTGATCTTGGAATTAGTGGTGTTGTATTTAGCTTGACAGCATCAACCGTTATATCGGCTCTATACATATTCTCTCATTTGAAAATTTTTAAATATGTGAGTTTTTCATGTTTTGATAAAAAAAATACATTAGGAATTTTGAAATATTCATGGCCTTTGGTCCCAAATAATATTTCTTCTTGGGCTATGAATATGTCAGATCGGCTGGTTGTTTTATATTTCTTAGGCGTTGAACAAAATGCTGTTTTGGCTGTAGCTCATAAAATCCCGCAGATTTTATTACTTGCCCAAAATGCTTACACGATGGCTTGGCAGGAGAATGCAGCTGTTTCGGTTAATGATGCGGATATTGGTGAATATTACAGCAAAATGTTTTCTATACTATACAGATTTATGTTTTGCTCTGCCATGGTTTTGATTGCATCAACACGTTTTTTGTTTATTATATTGATACATGGTGATTATGAAGAAGCATTTTACCAAATTCCGATTTATTTCTTCGCTTTTTTCTTGTCATGCATTTCCACCTATCTTGGGGGGATATACTTGGCATATAAAAAGTCTGTGAGTGTGGGCATTACAACAGTTGTATCTGCAGTTATTAACTTTGCAGTTAATGTGGTGCTTATTCAATATATTGGATTGTATGCTGCTTCTATTTCGACTGTGTGTGGATACGCTTTTATTGATATATATAGATTCATTGACATTAGAAAAATTGTACGGCTGCATTTTAATTATAAGGAAATCCTCACGGGGTTACTTCTTGTTAGCGCTTCATGCTTCCTTTGCTATTTTAAGAATACCTATATCGACGTTTTTAATATTATTTTTGGCATAGCAATGTGCTTCGCTTTTAATAGAGAAATGATAAGCAAAATGATTGCTCTAGTGAAGAGCCGGGACAGTGCCTGACAGGCGGTTGCCTGTTTGACTGCTTCCGGATTGCTTTTTCCCATTGCCTTTACGGCGTCTGCATAATCCCTGCGCGCATAGGCCCAGCAGTTCGCATTTATGACTCCGGCAAGTTCCCGACCCACTTTATGATACTGCTCAAGACCAACCGTAATCAGTTTCCCTCGAAAATCCTTATAGAATTTCAGGAGATGCTCACTGTTTATCGTCTTCTGGTATTCATACAGAAAAATAGGCCTGTCTGTGTACATCTCCCTGGAATGGTGGACCCACATATAGGTTTTGCTTCCAGCACTTCGGCCATCATGGATGACTTCCGCAGGGGGTTCATCAGCCTGGGTGACATGGTATTCCAGAAGCTTTGTACGCAGGTAATCATACAGAGGGGAGAAATAACGTTCCGAACAGCGCATGACCCAGTTAGCCATTGTCTGGCGGGACAGATTCACACCATTCCTCTGGAATTCCTTCTCAATCCGGTACAAAGGCAGCGAATTCACATATTTGGCATTCATGATGGCTGCACCTAAAGACGGCGTAAGGATACTATTGCGCAAAAGATCCTTTGGACGGTCCCCACGAAGGAATTCATCCTGATGGCTGCCATCCGTACCCAAATATACATGCACTTTATGGTTTTCGACTGTCAATGACGCAGGCTCATAACGGAGACGCTTGTATTCCTCCGCCGGCATTTCACGCCAGTTTCCTTCACCGAATACCCCATTGAGCTGTTTTTCTGCAACATCATGGTCATGCATTTCTTCCGGGAAATCCTTAAGGTCAGCCTCCCGTTTGCTTTTCTGCTTTTTATTTCGCTTTTCCTGAGGCAGCACCTCTTCCGACTCTGGTTCTCCGGCATCTTCGGAATAATACTCAGCTTCATTGAAAAAGGAAAGCTGTCCGTCCGGTTCTGACATTTTTTCCATATGGCACCCAAAACGCTCCTGATTTGCCGCTCTTATCCGCCCGATCAAGTTTCCCAGGTTTTCGTTCATCTTCGCTATTTGCTTTTGCATGGCAAAGACCATGAGCATCAGCTCCTGCTTGCTGCATTTATCGTAACCGCCAAATAATAACGCGGTCAAATATAAAATTACCCCAGCCCTTTGCGAG
>OLQH01000041.1_pt1 | contig 138927 bp, 147 predicted proteins | sample 1672671 | NCBI WGS metagenome assembly OLQH01 (sample SAMEA3136712, study PRJEB25190) | human gut metagenome | reverse complement strand
CAGTAGAAATGAAAAGGATGATTTGATGGAATATGCAGAAGATGATTATTTGATGTTATCAGGTATTCAACATTTTAAATTTTGCAGAAGACAATGGGCGTTGATTCATATTGAACAGCAATGGGCAGAAAATGTGCATACAGTTGTCGGGGAATTGATGCATAAAAGAGCACATGATCCGTATCTCGTGGAAAAGAGAAAAGATCTGCTTGTGGCAAGATCGCTTCCGATTGCTTCAAGATTGCTGGGAGTCAGTGGGGAATGTGATGTTGTTGAGTTTCACAGATGTGAAGATGGAGTAAAATTACACGGTCACAGAGGATTGTTTTCTGTTTATCCGATTGAGTATAAAAAGGGAAAGCCAAAAGTTACTGAGGAAGACAGACTTCAGCTTGCAGCGCAAGTATTGTGCTTGGAGGAAATGTTTTCTACAGAAATTCCAGAGGGAGCATTGTTTTATGGGGAAACAAGGAGGCGCGAGGTAATAACGATTACAGAGGAGTTGCGACAAGAAGTCATCGATATGTTTCAAGAAATGCATCAATATTTTGATAGGAAATATACACCGAAGATGAAATATAGTAAATCGTGTAATGCATGTTCTCTCAGAGATATTTGTTTACCTAGACTTGGAAAGTCGGGGTCTGTGAGGGCATATATTACTCAGATGCTGAAGGAGGAAGAGTAATGAGAAAGTTATTGAATACATTATATGTGACCTCTGAGAACAGTTATTTGGCATTAGATGGAGAAAATATTGTAATTCTTGAAGATTCGACTGAAATAGGACGCTTGCCTTTGCATAATTTAGAAGGAATAGTTTCTTTTGGATATAAAGGAACAAGTCCTGCACTTATGGGAGCATGTGCGGATCGGAATATTTCTTTGTGTTATATGACACCTCAGGGGAAATTTTTGGCCAGAGTAACGGGAAAGGTAAAAGGAAATGTTATATTGAGAGAACAGCAGTATGCCAGTACAAAAAGTGAAGAACAAAGTCTTGAGATAGCAAAGAATTGCATTTTAGGGAAGGTGCATAATGCAAGATGGGTGTTGGAACGTGCTGTTCGGGATCATAGTTTTCAAATAGATGTAGAACGAGTAAAGGCGGCATCTGAGTATTTGAAAAATTCTTTGGGATATATTCAAAATAGCCAATCAAAAGATCAGTTAAGAGGATATGAAGGCGAAGCAGCGAGTATTTATTTTGGAGTGTTTGAACAATTGATATTACAGCAGAAAAAGGATTTTAAATTTCAAGGTAGAAATAAAAGACCTCCAAAGGACAATGTAAATGCGTTACTGTCTTTTGTGTATACGTTGCTTACAAATCAGATTATATCGGCGCTGGAAAGCGTTGGTTTGGATCCGTATGTTGGATATCTTCATACAGAGCGTCCAGGTAGAGCATCATTGGCATTAGATTTAATCGAAGAATTAAGAGCAGTGCTGGCAGATAGATTTGTTCTATCACTGATTAATAAGAGGATAATTTCAGGTAAAAATTTTGTGACAAAAGAAAATGGAGCTGTATTGATGGATGATGATCTAAGAAAAAAATTGTTGACAGAATGGCAGAATAAAAAGAAAGAAACACTGACCCATCCGTATCTTAAAGAAAAGATAGAATGGGGAATGGTTCCTTATGTACAGGCCATGCTCTTGGCAAGATATTTGAGAGGGGATTTAGATGGTTATCCGGTATTTCTCTGGAAATGAGGCGAAAATGGGATGTTAGTGTTGATTACATATGATGTGAACACAGAAACAGCGGCTGGAAAGAGGAGATTGCGCCAAGTGGCAAAACAGTGTGTAAATTATGGGAGAAGAGTGCAAAATTCTGTATTCGAATGTATCTTAGATAATGCACAGTGTGTTATGCTTAAGGCAAAACTGACAGATATCATCGATGAAGAAGTTGATAGTTTGAGATTTTATTACTTGGGAAATCAATATAAAACAAAAGTCGAACATGTTGGTGTAGACAGAGGAATTTCGGCGGATGGAATTCTTATTATGTAACTGGGGTGCGGATGATAAGCAAACATAAAAATGCTGGGAGATTCGCACCAAAAAAATGCACAAAAATTAGTTGAAGAGGTGAAAGTTAGAGAAATATGATGAGGAAAAGAGAATGATATTGGTAGAATTGAGTAATATTAAAGAATATAAAGCCTAAAATTAGGCAAAATTGCTGTCACTCCCTTCGCGGGAGTGTGGATTGAAATAAGCTTCTGTCGCATTTCTTCCACTGTCATTTTCGTCACTCCCTTCGCGGGAGTGTGGATTGAAATGACAATACACATATAGAATCTCATATCATCATCTGTCACTCCCTTCGCGGGAGTGTGGATTGAAATCAAAGGAGTACGATACCCTGCAGTATTCAAACAGTGTCACTCCCTTCGCGGGAGTGTGGATTGAAATTATGTGTTAATATAGAAAATGCAAGGAGGAAGCAGTCACTCCCTTCGCGGGAGTGTGGATTGAAATCGGAAGATTTTGTTACGGTGTAAGTAGCGACTTTGTCACTCCCTTCGCGGGAGTGTGGATTGAAATTTGAACAAATCCAGACCATGTCCCACCAATCGTGTCACTCCCTTCGCGGGAGTGTGGATTGAAATATGATATGTGATATCCGGAAGTTGCAGGTAGTCCTGTCACTCCCTTCGCGGGAGTGTGGATTGAAATCGCAGAAAGTACAGGAAGGCGTGCAGGCGATCGGTCACTCCCTTCGCGGGAGTGTGGATTGAAATTACAACTGAAACAACTATAAAAAAACTTACAGAGTCACTCCCTTCGCGGGAGTGTGGATTGAAATACTGATGAGACAGATACTATTATCACCGGAGTGTTGTCACTCCCTTCGCGGGAGTGTGGATTGAAATCCGTAATGCATCTACTGAAACTCCACAGGCATTGCAGTCACTCCCTTCGCGGGAGTGTGGATTGAAATACAAATTTAATTCGCTCGGATGTGGTGTCTACTTCAGTCACTCCCTTCGCGGGAGTGTGGATTGAAATTCCTTTAACGCATAATAAAAGCACCCATCTCTGGGTCACTCCCTTCGCGGGAGTGTGGATTGAAATCAGGCGGGACTTTCGGATAATTGGATCCATTAAGTCACTCCCTTCGCGGGAGTGTGGTGGTATATGTGGTGGACGGGCTGCCGGAAGATGCCGATGATTTCCGGTATCCGGGAGATGCGATCGAACCGGAAATACAATCGGAGTTGGAACGTGCATTAAGCGGGGAAACGGTATTGCCGGAGAAGATTCTGGATACAGACTGGGGAAATATTTTTATTGCTTATTATCCGTTGTATAATGAATCAGGAGAAGTCATCGGTGCACTTGGAATAGAAGTTGCGGCAGATATAGAAGCCGAGGCGGTACATGACAAATCCATTATACAGAGACATGGCAAATACTGATTTTATGACAGAACTAAAGAACAGAAATTCTTATGAGACAGACCGGCAGAACCTGGATGCAAAGAAGAAATGGAATGGTCTGACAGTGGCAGTGATCGATGTGAACAATCTGAAGCTGGTAAATGATCGGCTGGGGCATGCTGTGGGTGATGATTGTATTGTGAATGCAGCACGGGTCCTGCAGAGTGTTGAATCTCAAAAAGTTACGGCGTATCGATACGGCGGAGATGAATTTATACTATTATTAGAAAATTATCCGGAACCGGAAAAGCTTCTTGTCCGTGTAAAAGAAAAGTTTGCAAAATACGGGGATAAATAGGAAGTGCCTGTTGCTCTGGCAGCAGGTTATGCATAGTTTGACGAAAATTTGGATCAGGAGATTGCAGATACACAGAGACGTGCAGATGAACAGATGTATCAGGATAAGATGAAAATCAAGAGATCGCAGGAAAAGCGGAATAATGTGGAGAATGGTCACGGATGTTAAAACATGAGTGGCCGTTTTTTTATCTTTTATGATACAATAACAGCATCAAAAAACAGGGAGATCACAATGACAATTGGAATTATAGAAGATGATAGTCTGTTGAATCAGGCATTGGAAATTGCGCTGCAAAATGCAGGATATTACACCATATCTGCACATACAAGAAAAGAAGCGCTTGATTTATTACGGGAAAAGGTGGATGTGTTTCTCATTGACATTGGTCTGCCGGATGGAAATGGAATCGAGTTGTATCAGGAATTACAAATGGAGAAAAGAATTCCGGCAATTTTTTTGACAGCGCGGGATGAAGAAAAAGAAATGCTGCTGGCATTTGATGCTGGTGCGCAGGATTACGTGGCGAAGCCATTTTCCATGAAGGTATTGATGAAGCGGCTGGAAGTGGTATTAAAGAGAAATCCTGAAGAAAGGTATATGGTAGGGGAATTGACGCTGTATCCGGATAGAAAACAGGTTTTTACAGGAAAAACAGAAATCTCTCTGACAGCCAAAGAATATCAGCTCCTGGAATATCTCATGCGGAATCAGGGGCAGGTGCTGACAAAAGAAAATATTCTGGAGACAATCTGGGGTGTGGACGGACAATTTGTAGTGGACAATACAGTCAGTGTCACGATCAATCGGCTGCGCAGGAAAATAGAACCGGATGGAGAACGGCAGGGATATATTCAGAATGTATTCGGACTGGGGTATCGGATTGGAGAGAAAGAGCGATGAGATGGGAAACTGTGGCGCTACTGGTTTTCGGATTTTTATGTGGGATGACGGTGATGTATATTCTGAACAGAAGACAGAGAATACAGGAATTCAATAAAATCGCAGAAATTACAGAAGATATTTTAAATGAAAGAAAGGTGCAGGCATTTTCAACAGGAGAAGAAACGCTGTACTCTAAATTGGAGCATCAGCTGGTGCGTGTGCAGGAAATGCTTCAGGGCAGGAGTGAGGAAGCGGAGAGAAGCAGGGATGAAATACAGAAACTGATCTCACAGATTGCGCATCAGATGCGCACACCGCTGATGAATATGGAAACATATATTGGTTTTCTGGAGGATGGGAAGGAACAGATGTCAGAGGAGTTGTTTTTTCAATCCGTTGACGCATTGAAGAACAGTCAGGGAAAATTAGGGTTTCTTGTGGAGAGTTTTATCCGAATGGCGCGGCTGGAGCAGCATATACTTCAGATAAAAAAAGAAGAGCCGGATCTTTTAAAAACAGTAAGAAATGGATTTGGACAGATACAAAGAAGGGCGGAGGAAAAAGAGATTCAGTTCCAGATTATTCTGCCGGAACAGGTGACTTGTCTGCATGATCCGAACTGGTTGGGAGAGGCGTTTTATAATATACTGGACAATGCAGTAAAATACAGTGAGTACAAAGGACTGATCAAGGTGGATGTCCAACAGAAGGAAAGGTTTGTGAAGATTCAGGTGCGGGATTATGGGATTGGGATTGAACCGGGAGAGGAAAATGCAGTTTTTCAGCGATTTTATCGGGGAAAACGTGTAACGACCCAGGATGGCTTTGGAATCGGGCTGTATCTGGCAAGAGAAATTGTCAGCAGGCATCAGGGCTTTCTTATGATCAGAAGAAAAGAAAAAGGAGTATTGATAGAAATAAATCTTCCTTCCGGATTGTTAGAAGTTTGTTAGATTTTGTATGTATACTAACAGCGAAAAAGGAGGAAGAAAATCATGGAAATGGTAAAAGCGATCGGGCTGAAAAAATATTATGTTACAGACAGCTATGAAGTCCATGCATTGGATGGAGTGACATTTTCGGTGGAAGATGGAGAATTTCTTGCAATTGTGGGAACCTCAGGTAGTGGAAAGACAACACTTTTGAATTTGCTTGGAGGTCTGGATGTTCCGACAGAAGGCGGTGTCTGGATCCGCGGAAAAAGCTTGAAAGATATGGTAGCAGAAGAGCGAACCATATTTCGCAGACGAAATATCGGATTTGTATTTCAGCAGTACAACCTGGTTCCCGTGCTCAGTGTGTATGAAAATATTGTACTTCCACTGTGGCTGGATGGAACAGGGATCGACCAGGAACTCTTTGAGGAAATCGTGATGCTGTTGGGAATTCAGAATCAACTGGAGCGGCTGCCCGGAACGCTTTCCGGAGGACAGCAGCAGAGAGTGGCGATCGCCAGGGCATTAATGACAAAACCTGCAGTTGTACTGGCAGATGAGCCTACGGGAAATCTGGATTCGGCAAACAGCAGTGAAGTGATCGGACTGCTGAAATCCTGTGCAGAGCGATTTCATCAGACGGTGCTTGTGGTGACACATCAGGAAGAAGTGGCTCAGATGGCAGATCGGATCATCCGGATTGAGGACGGAAAGTATCAGGTGGAGGGATAAAGAATGGAGAAAAAGACATTTATCCCGAATCAGAATCAGCAGGTGCTTGGGATGCTGGCACGTGAATTTGGAAAATGGAACCGGGGAAGAAACAGAATTCTTATGAGTGCAGTTACGCTTTGTATTGTGACCCTGACGATGGTATTTGGAATTGCCTCTGGAAAGACAAAAGCAGAGTATATAAAGGCTGTAAGGGCGGCAGGAACAACTGCTTCGGTCCGGATTGAACATGCAGAAAATGAGATATATCAGAAAATCGAAGATCTTTCCTATGTGAAAGAAAGTGGCCGCAGTATATCTGTGGGAGAGGCGACAGTTTCCGAAAAACATGTATGTAATCTGGAGGTATTGGATACATCTGCATGGAATAAACTGGTAAGTCCCGCATACACGGAGATTCATGGACATTATCCTGAGAAAAAGCGGGAACTCATGCTTTCTGCAAAAAGCCTGCAGCAGTTGGGGATTGAAACGCCGAAGCAGGGAATGAAGCTCTCATTGACAGTACAGATCGGATTGTTTCAGACAGCACAGGAGACATTTCTCTTAAGTGGATGGTATACGGATTACACAGATTCACAGGCCTCGGTTGGATATGTATCCGAAGAAAAAGGAAAAGAGTGGGGATATGATCTGCAGGAAACGTCAGATATTTTGCTCGCACAGACGGACGGGATGGAATGGCAGAAAACAGAAGAACGGCTGTATCGGGATCTGGGAGGCAAGGAACTGAAGATTACAGCAGATAACACATTTGCTTACGAAGCGATCAATCGTCTGACAGGAGGCTATGAGCTGGCTGCATGTGGCGCGTTGGTTATTCTTTTCGGGATGTTTTTACTGATCTATAATGTGATGAAAATCTCTATGAACAGGGACATCCAACAGATGGGACTTTTGTATACGATCGGAACGACAAAACGGCAGATAAAAAGGATTTATTTTCGGCAGATCCTGACGGTACTGCTGCCGGGAGTTTTGCTTGGCAGTCTTTTTTCGGGGATGATCTTGCATCTTCTGATCCCGGAAATTCTGGGAAGCAGGTATTTAAACGGATATGGCGGTTCTGGAGAGTTCCAGGTGTTTTCTCCTGCAATTTTGTTGGCCGCGGTTGGTTTTGCGGTGATTCTTACGCTTGGAACGGCGTGGCTTGTGATCCGCCATGTAGTCAGCACATCTTGCGTGGAGAGTACCACAGCCATTTGCGGAATCCGTCAACCTTCAAAAAGGAAGGTGAATTTGAAGAAGCGGACAAAAACAGGAGAAATCGGCTATATGGCATGGCAGAATGTAAGAAGATACAAAGGGAGATTTCTGCTTACGGTGATCTCGTTGTTTCTCGGCGTGGAAATGTTGCTCGCATCTGTGGTCATTACAGAAGGAGGCGACTATACCCATGTGATAGAAAAACGACCGGATTTTCTGATTGCCGGCATGTTCAGTGACTGGGGAATGGAGCAGGGATATGGGAAAGAATACCAGTCCCGGGATGCGGGATATGATCCGATGGAGACAGAAGGAGATAATTTTGACCTGTTGTATGGAAATGAATATGAGGAGTTTTCACCGATTTCTTCAGAAGTGCGGGACAGGCTGCTGGAGCTGGATGGTGTGAATCGAGAGGATTCTTATGTTATGGAGGGAGCCTATCTGATGACTACAATTTCCGGAAAAGGAATCCGTCCGCTGGAGGAAAACGGGCAGTTATCGAAGGAAAAGGAAGACTCTATGCTGGAGGGATTTACAGAAGATACGGTTCAGATTCTTACGGATGAAGAAATGGAAAAGCTTGCACGTTATGTGAAAGAGAAAAATCTTCCGGTGGATATTGAGAGTTTGAAAGAAGGCGACGGAGTTGTAATTCTTCATGACCATCAGCTGAACCCGAAACAGGAAGAAGAAGCCAGAGAAAGTGTGGGAGAACCACTGTATTTTTCGACGATGTTGTCAGAGCGGGACTGGAGGCAGTGGAACCAGCTGAGTCCGAAAGAGCGGGATGAGCAGATAGAAGCAGAAAATATGCAGAGAAAACAGTCGCCGGCATTTTGTCTGAGCGGATATCTGGACAACCGGGCAGAAGGATTCCCAGATATCCGTCAGACGTGGCATGGAAGCGAAGGAATTATTTATTTTCTGATCAGTGAGAAAGGCTTTGCAAAGATTCCGACAGAGAAAAAGACGCTTTATATGGAACTGAATGTAGAAAACAAAAAAGAAGCAGTGGTCCGGAAAGAAATTCAAAATATTTTGAAGGAAGAAAACAAAAGACGGAGAAACGTGTCCGCAACAGGAGTAGAGGATCAGAGTGGAGAAGCGGGAATCTTCTGTATCAGCAAGTCGGAATTACTGGAAAATGCGAAAGATGATATCCAGGGAAATCGGATTATTTTTGGAAGTATCAGTATTGTGCTGCTGATGGCAGGAGTGACGAATTACTTAAATATCGTGGTTACAGGAATCTTTTCCAGAAAAAAGGAACTGGAGATCATGGAAAGCGTGGGGATGACGAAACGGCAGAAGCGTATGCTTTTCATGATGGAAGGCGGATACTATTTTTGTGCGGTGACAGTTCTGCTTGTGACAATTGGAAGTGTCATGTTACAATGGATCAAAACGTATATGGAAACAAAACTTTCGTATTTTGTATTTCAATATCCGTTGATCTGGCTGGTTGTCGGTCTGTGTTGTCTGGCAGGAATCAGTTTTGCAGTTCCCGCAGGACTGTATATGCTTGAAAAAAGTCACTGTGAACAATACCAAAAAAGGAAGGAGAATTTACATGTTTGAGAGAATTGATTACAGAGTGCTCAGAATAGACGGAGAGTATGCGTATCTGCAAAAACTGGAAGATGAAAATGCAGAAGAAAAGTGTGTGGCAATGGCACTGCTCCCTCCGGAGATTCAGGAGGGCTGCCATATTGCATATGAGATGATGGAATATCGGATAATCTGCTTATAAATGGTGTTTTTTACGATACTGTCCGGGCGATTCTCCATATTCACGAAGGAATAGTCTGGAAAAATAGTTTGCGTCAGAGATTCCTGATTGCAAACAGATTTCCTGGATGGGAAGAGTGGTGCTGACCAGAAGCCAGGCTGCGTGTTTTAAACGTTTTTTTAGAAGGAACTGTCTGGGGGTATGACCGGTTTCTTCTTTAAAACGTTTGATCAGATAATTGACGGAAACATCCAGTTCAGCAGCAAGATCAGAAATAAGAAAATCCTGCTGAAATGAGTGTTCCAAATGATAGAGAGTACTTAAAACAAGGTTGCTGTAAGAGTGGTTTTTAAATTCATGGATCGCATTGCAGTATTCCTGAATCAGTCGTTCATGCTCTTGGTTAATTGATTCAATATTCTTTGCGTCACGGATATTCTGGGCACTTTGACTAGTCAGCCAGTCACCGAGTTCAGCGGGAAGGCCAGCCTCCATTCCGGCAAGACGGATTGTGGTTCGTGTAACCGCAGCAGAGATTCTTGCACCTTCCAGAGTATATCCGATTCGTTTCCTTAAAAAATCGACAGAATTATGCAGGCTTTTCCAGTTTTTTAAAGCTGCAGTACGATTCCCGAGTCTTATGTTTTCCATAAATTCTAATTCCGTTTTGTAGCGCTCCTGTACCAGCATGGAATAAGGTTTATACAGGATATCAGTATCAGAAGCATTTTGGTTATAAAATGTGTGTGCATCAATACGAAGAATTTGTCTGGTAGTTGATTCATGTAACATATGTTTCAAAATGCAATGGGCAAGATGCAGAATACTGCTTTCTTGTGTAACTGGAAAGCGACTTCGGTATATGGGAAGATCTGTTTCAGATACTCCGTTTAGGCGAGTTAATTTTTCCAGTCTTTTGTAGTCCTGAGCTGTTAAGATTTCTGTGCAGTAAGGTCCGATTGCGACAGGAAGATCATCTACCCAGAAAAAACAGAAGCGAATCTGGAAACAGTCGGTATAACATAAGAGTTTATCATGATCAAGTGCATGAAAAAGCCATTTTAATGTATCTGTTTTTAAATAGTCCTGTTTATCGTGAAATTGCCAGGTTTTGCAGAAGTTGCGGAAATCTTTCTCAGAAGTGAGAAGGGTAACAGTAATATTAGAGACATCCTGAATGACCTGACAAAGTTCGGTTAATTTCATAATTTACTCCTTAAAATGATTTTATGCTATATTTGATGATTTTATTCTATCATATTTGTGGATGATATGATACTTTTTATGCAGAATTTGAGCTCAGATAAAATTACAGGAATAATAAAGGAGGACATCACAGATGGCCAAAAATTTTGAACAGTTGGCAAAAAATATCGTTGCGAATGTAGGTGGAGAGGAAAATGTGATTTCGTTGACACATTGTGTAACGAGACTTCGCTTTAAATTGAAAGATGAAGATAAAGCAGATGGAACAAAATTGTCTGCAATGCAGGGAGTTTTGAAGGTGCTGCAGTCTGGCGGACAGTATCAGGTCGTAATAGGAAAAGATGTCACAGACGTATATGATGCAGTGTTGCGGACTAGTCACATTACAGCGGCAGGTGAAGATGGACCGGCAAAGCAGGATACTGGTTCAAAAGAAGAAAAAACAGAGAAGAAAAAAGAAAAAATCGGTTCTGCTCTGGTAGATGTGATTTCCAGTATTTTTATGCCGTTTATGGGGGCATTTACAGGATGTGGTCTTTTAAAAGGATTGCTGGTACTTCTGACAACGATGGGAGTTTTGAGTACAGAAAGCAGCACTTACACATTCTTATATGCGGCGGGGGACAGTATTTTCTATTTTATGCCTATTTTTCTTGCATATACGGCTGGAAAGAAGTTCGGTGCCAAGCCGTTTATGTCAATGGTAATTGCGTGTACAATGGTGTATCCGACGGTTACGACATTGTATCAGTCAGGAGACGGAGCTGATTTTCTGGGAATTCCAGTACAGTTGATCAGTTATACAAGTTCTGTATTGCCGATTATTTTTGCATGCTTTTTTCAGGCAAAATTTGAAAAACTTTGTGACAAACTGATTCCGAAGCTAGTACGTGGTATTTTTACACCATTGTTGGTACTTTTAGTAGTAATTCCAGTTTCCCTGATCGTGATTGGACCTGTGACAGGTGTAATCGGAGATGTGCTGGCAGATGTGATCCAGAAAGTTTTGCAGGTAGCACCGGCAGTGGGAGGATTTGCATTTGCGGCATTGTGGCCGGTGATGATTATCTTTGGTGTCCACTGGGCATTTATTCCGATCGTTATGAACAATTATGCAGTGCTGGGGTATGACAATCTACTTCCGCTTACGGTAGGATGTAACTTTGGAATTGCGGCGGCAACATTGGCAATTTTCCTGAAAGCACGGAGTGTTGAAGAGAAAGAAATCGCAGGATCAGCAAGTATCAGTGCGCTGATCGGAGGAGTTACAGAGCCTGCGATTTACGGCGTATTGCTGAAATATAAACTTCCATTTATTATCGTATGTCTGGCAAATGGAATTGGCGGAGCAATCTGTGGAATCTTTCATGTGACAAGAACTGCGCAGATGACAGTAAACGTTCTTACACTGCCGGCAGTTTATGCAATGTATGGACCATGGGCTATCGTTTCTGTTGCAATTTCAACTGTGGCTTCATTTCTGCTGGTGTTTTTATTTGGATGCAAAAATTTGAAGAAGGAGAATTAAAGTATGTTAGAATATTCCGAATTATATCCGATTCAGAATGGGCACAGAATGATGCAAAGTCTGGATGGAATGTGGAAATTTCAATTTGACCCAGAAGAAATTGGGAAAAAATCGGGATGGGAAAATGGATTGCCTGCTCCGGTTTCTATGCCCGTTCCGTCCAGTTTTGCAGATTTTTTTACAGACCATAAAGAGCGAGACTATTGTGGTGATTTCTGGTATGAAACAGAATTTTACCTTCCGGCAGAATGGCGCAATAAAAAAATCTGGCTACGTTTTGGAAGCATTACACATCGTGGGACAGTCTATTGTAATGGAATGGAGATCACAAGCCATGAAGGTGGATTTTTGCCGGTGCTGGCTGACATTTTAACAGTGGCAAAACCAGGGCAAGTCAATCAGGTTGTTGTAAAAATTAATAATGAATTGAATGAAACCAGTTTGCCGTGTGGTGCAACGAAAATATTGAATAACGGAAGAAAACTTGCGAAACCATATTTTGATTTTTTTAATTATTCTGGATTACAGAGAAGTGTGTGGGTGATTGCACTGCCAGAAGAAAGTGTCAAAGATTATAGTGTTGATTATGAACTGTGCGGAACAGATGCACTTGTGAAATATGAGGTAGTCACAACAGGAGAACATCCGGTTATAGTCAGATTGTTGGATGCAGAAGGGGAACTGGTAGCAGAGACGGAAGGAAAAGAGGGAATCCTGCAAGTTGCGAATGCTCATTTATGGGAAGTGAGAAATGCATATTTGTACCAGATTGTAATCCTCATTACAGATGGAAATGGTGTGTTAGATGAGTATCGTGAAAAAATCGGAATTCGGACTGTTCGGATTGAGGGAACCCAAATTCTGTTAAATGATCGGCCGGTATATTTAAAAGGATTTGGAAAACATGAGGATTTTTCAATTCTTGGGAGAGGATTTCACTGGGGAATTGTCAAACGTGATTTTGAATGTCTGAAATGGACCAATGCAAACTGTTTTCGGACAAGTCATTATCCTTATGCAGAAGAATGGTATCAATTCGCAGATGAAGAAGGATTTTTGATCATTGATGAAGTTCCGGCAGTGGGAATGATGCGTTCTACCCGGAATTTTGTGGCAGCAGGTGCCGGAAATTATACATATTTTTTTGAAGCATTGACTGTTCCTGAACTTTTGAAATCCCACATTGCAGATACAGAGGAAATGATCACAAGAGATAAAAATCACCCATCGGTGATTGCATGGAGTTTGTTTAATGAGCCGGAAACCATCACAGATTATGCATATGAATATTTTAAGGAAGTATTTGCAGCAGCAGAAACATACGACTTTCAGAGTCGACCAATGACAGGGGCATTTGAGAAAAACAGCAAGCCGGAATTGTGTAAGTGCTATCCACTATGCGATTTTATCTGTCTGAATCGCTATTATGGGTGGTATATCAGTGGGGGACCGGAAATTGAAGAGGCGGAAGAATTATTCCGGGATGAAATGGATCGCTGGAAAGCAAAAGAACTGAATGTTCCATTTGTATTTACAGAGTTTGGGACAGATACAATGGCAGGATTACATAAATTACCGAGTATTATGTGGAGTGAAGAGTACCAGAAGGAATATCTGGAAATGAATTTCAGGGTATTTGACAGTTATGAATTTGTACAGGGAGAACTGGCATGGAATTTTGCAGATTTCCAGACAACAGAAGGGATCATGAGGGTAGATGGAAATCATAAAGGAGTTTTTACAAGAGACAGACAGCCAAAAGCGGCGGCAGTTGTGTTTAAAGACAGATGGGAGAAGAAAAATGAACTTTTTTGAGAGAATCAGAGGAACAAAAAAGAGAAAAGAGGCGCAGGAATCAGGAATCATATATTCACCATTAAAAGGAACTGTGATTCCGTTAAAAGAAATTCCAGATCCTGTTTTTGCAGAGGGAATTTTAGGATTTGGTTGCGGGATACAGCCGACGTCGGAAATGGTATATGCACCATTTGATGGAGCAATTGTACAAGTATCAGATACAAAACATGCAGTAGGACTAAGAAGTGCGGATGGAACAGAAGTTTTGATTCATGTAGGCATGGATACAGTAGAAATGAATGGGAATGGATTTACTACTTTTGTAAAGACAGGAGACAACGTGAAAAAAGGCGAAAAGCTGATAGAGTTTTCAATATCTGAAATAGAAGCGGCAGGATATTCGTCAGTTACAGCAGTTGTTGTATGCAGTGTAAGTGAAGCAGAAAAGATTAAAGTTCTTAAAGCAGATGAAATACAGACGGGAGAAGCATTGTTAAAAGTAGAATAATGGAAAGAGACGGCTGTACAGAAAGGAAGACAGAATGAAAAAGTTTTGTGATGGATTTTTATGGGGTGGAGCAACCGCAGCAAATCAATATGAAGGAGCATGGAATCTTGATGGAAAAGGTCCATCTGTATCAGATATGTGTACGAATGGGACACACACGAATCCCAAAAGAGTAACTACTGTTTTAGAGGAGAATACACGATATCCAAGTCATGAAGCAACCGATTTTTATCATCGATACAAAGAAGATATTGCATTGTTTGCGGAGATGGGATTTAAAGTGTTTCGAATGTCCATTGCATGGAGCAGAATTTATCCTACGGGAATGGAAGAAACGCCAAATGAAGAAGGGCTTCGTTTTTATGATAAGGTATTTGATGAATGTAAAAAATATCAGATAGAGCCACTGGTGACGATTTCACATTATGAAATGCCATATGCACTGATTGAAAAATATAATGGATGGGAAAGCAGAGAATGTATCGGGCATTATGTAAGATATTGTAAAACAATTTTTGACCGGTATCAGGATAAAGTAAAATACTGGCTGACATTCAATGAAATTAACGCAGGAACCCTGCCACTTGGAAGTGTGCTCTCGCTTGGTACGATTCGGGGATACTCAGGTCCTGTTACAGAGGTGTGGGATCGTCCAAATGAACGATTTCAAGCCCTTCATCATCAGTTGCTGGCAAGTGCTCAGGCAGTGAAATATGCACATGAAAATTACCCTAAGTTTCGGATGGGAGATATGAATTTATTCTGTACAATGTATCCACTTACCTGTAATCCGGACGATGTGATTGCGACACAGAAAGAAATGCAGATGATGAACTGGTTTTGTTCGGATATTCAGATTCGTGGTATTTATCCGTATTATGCAGATCGCTATTTTGAAGAAAAGGGCATTCGTATTATCATGGAGGAGAATGATAAGGAAATTTTAAGAGAAGGAACTGTAGATTTTTATACATGTAGTTATTATATGAGTAATTGTGTTTCAACAGATCCAAAACATGCAAAAGTTTCCGGAAATCTGTTGGGTGGAATTGCAAATCCCTATTTGAAATCAAGTGACTGGGGATGGCAGATTGATCCACAGGGACTTCGTTATGCACTGAACGAAATTTATAGCCGTTATGGAATTCCAATCATGGTGGTAGAGAATGGACTGGGGGCGGTTGATGAGTTAGAGGAAGATGGAAGTATTCATGATCTCTACCGCATCAATTATTTACGAAAGCATATTTTACAGATGAAAGAAGCCGTGCAGGATGGAGTAGATCTGATCGGGTATACTCCGTGGGGCTGTATCGATCTGGTTAGTGCATCCACAGGAGAGATGGCAAAACGATATGGTATGATTTACGTTGAGAAATATGATGATGGAACAGGAAATCTGAATCGACGAAAAAAAGATTCATTTTATTGGTATCAAAAAGTGATCTCTTCGAATGGAGAAATACTGGATTAGGAAAACCGTCCCATTTTACGAATCGGTAAAATCTTGCAAGATTACTTTGACAGAATACCTGTCTGGTATTATGATAAACATCAGAAAGACCAGAAAGGAGTGCACAGGACCAGTCTGGGGCGGCTGTGCAAAGAATGTGATGAAAGTAATAAAAAATAAGACAATCTATACGGGGAATGGAGTCATTGAGGATGGATTTGTAAGATATGAAAAGACGATCGCCGAGGTAGGCTCCATGCAGAATTTTGTGTCAAGAGAAGAGGATGAGATTGTAGATGTGGAAGGAATGTATCTGATTCCGGGATTCATTGATGTACACAGTCATGGAGGATATGGTCTGGACAGTATGGATGCATCGGCAGACGAGATTGACTGGATGGTCAGACAGATGGCTGCAAAAGAAGGAATCACGTCATATTTCTGCACGACGATGACACAGACTTCGGAGAACATTGAGAGCGCTATGAAGAATATCAAAGAGGCGGCAGAGAAGAATCCGATCATTCAGGGGATTCATCTGGAAGGTCCTTTCATTTCTGTGAATTATAAAGGCGCACAGGATGCATCTTATATTCAGAAACCGGATGCAGCAGTTTTAAAACACTGGAATGAACTGAGTGGAAATCGGATTAAAATTGTGACTTATGCTCCGGAAGAAGCGGATACAGAATTTGAAGACTGGTGTCTTTCAAATGGGATTGTACCAAGTGCAGGACATTCCAATGCAACTTACGATCAGTTGTGCTGCTGCAGAGCATGTCATGTAACCCATCTTTACAATGCCCAGAGAGGTCTTAATCACAGAGAACCGGGTGTGACAGGTTATGGACTTTTGACAGAAGGCGTGAAAGCAGAGATGATCTGTGACGGCATCCATATCAAACCAAAGATGGTATATATGGCATATAAAGTAAAGGGCAGCAATGGAATTGAACTTGTGACAGATTCTATGCGGGCAAAAGGTATGCCGGAAGGAAAAAGTGAGTTGGGCGGTCAGACGGTCTATGTGAAAGATGGCACAGCGAGACTGGAAGATGGTACGATCGCAGGAAGTGTTCTTACTTATATAGATGCATTTCGAAATATCATGAAGTTTACAGGAGCTTCCTTACAAGAGGCAGTGCAGATGAGTTCCGGAAATCAGGCGGAGGAATTTGGACTCACTCAAAAAGGAGCTATTGCAGTTGGAAAAGATGCAGACTTTGTGATTTTAAAAGAATCTTCAGAGAACGAGTATCAGTTGATGAAGACGATCAGTATGGGTGAGCCTGTAGAGGCATAGAGAAAAAAACAAAGGAGGGATCGTGCGTTTGGGACGATTCCTCCTTTGGGTTTATAGTTGAAATACCTGCGTTGCAATATTGAAGTAGATTAAAATGGAACAGGTGTCTACCAGAGTTGTGATCAATGGGGATGCCATGATTGCAGGATCCATATGCAGTTTTTTAGCAATCAATGGTAAAACACATCCGATCAGTTTTGAAATTACAATCGTAGCAACCAGAGACAATCCAATGACCAGAGCAAGTCCGGCATTTTTGTACATGATCAGAATGCGGATTCCATTGGCAAGTGCAAGTGCAACTCCAACGATCAGAGAAACACGAAATTCTTTAAACATGACCCGAAACAGGTCGGAAAATTGAATTTCTCCCAATGCAATTCCGCGGATGATCAATGTGGAACTTTGAGAACCACAGTTTCCGCCGGTATCCATCAGCATGGGGATGAAGGATACAAGAAGTGGAATCGCAGCGAAAGCGTTCTCATATCTGGTAATGATGGTTCCTGTGATGGTAGCAGAGAACATGAGGATCAAAAGCCAGGCAATTCTATGCTTTGCATGTGCCAATACAGATGTTTCAAAATAGCTTTTTTCACTTGGACTCATGGCAGCCATTTTGGTAATATCCTCGGTTGCCTCATCTACCATAACATCCATGGCATCATCGAATGTGACGATTCCGACCAGCCGTTCGTCCTGATCCAGAACGGGGAGGGCGAGGAAATTGTATTTTGTAAACAACTGTGCCACTTCTTCTTTGTCTGTATGTGTTGAGACAGAAATTATCTCTGTCTGCATTAGATCCCGGATCAAAACATCGTCGGCAGTTGTCATCAGATCTTTGGCACTGACGATGCCAAGCAACCTGCGCTGATCTGTTACATAACAAGTGTAGATCGTTTCCTTGTGAATCCCGGTCTCTTTGATATGTGCCATAGCTTGGGCAACCGTCATTGTCTCCCGGATATCGACATACTCCGTTGTCATAAGAGTCCCCGCACTGTCATCCGGATAATTGAGAAGTTGATTGATCAAAGTCCGGTCGGCCTGATCTACGGTATTTAAAATCCGATTAACAAGATTGGCAGGAAGTTCTTCCAGAAGATCCACCGTATCGTCCATATAAAGGTCATCGAGCAGCTCTTTTAACTCCTTTTCGGAAAACATCTCTACCAGATACGTCTGCATGGAATGATTCATATTGGCAAATACTTCCGCAGCTTTATCTTTTGGAATGAGACGAAATGCAAGTGCAAGTTCTTTATCGTCCAGATCGGAAAGAAGTGAGGCTATATCTACTTCGTTCATCACATCCAGAATGCTTCTGACAGCCTTGAACTGGCGCTGTGCAAGGAGTTTTACAAAAATTTCTTTGTTCATCGTTCAACACTCTCCTTTTTCTATTTAATTTTCTGAAAAATCCCGAAGGATGACTGGCTCCAGCGTCCATAACCTCACCACCTTTTTGTATGTATTAAAAATATCTGCAAAAGAAAAAGCCTCATTGTCGTGACAATGACAGCATATGCAGCAAATTTCCGTCCTTATTCTATCTCAAAAAAAGTAAAAGTGTCAAGAAAATTTGTGTAAGTAAAATATGAACAAATTGAAAACAGCAGCAGGGCAAACGGCAAGGAAAGAGGGTTATTGATTTACAGTTGCACCTTGTTATGCTAAAATGAAGAGCAGGAATTGAAAAAGGAGCAGGAAGATGGATGCATATACAAGTTTTGCGGCAGTGTATGATACCTTTATGGATAATATTCCATATGAAGAATGGAAAAGCTATCTGAAGGAATTGTTAAAAGAGTATGGCGTGCAGGACGGGCTGGTGCTTGATCTGGGATGCGGAACAGGAACCATGACGGAGCTTCTCGCAGCAGATGGCTACGATATGATCGGAATGGACAATTCCGAGGAAATGCTGGAGATTGCCAGAGAAAAGCAGATCAAGTCAGGACATGAGATTTTATATCTTCTTCAGGATATGCGGGAGTTTGAACTGTATGGTACTGTGGGTGCGGTATTTAGTATCTGTGATTCTCTGAATTACATTACAGAGCCGGAAGAATTGAAGCAGGTATTTCGCTGGGTGAATAATTATCTGGATCCGGGCGGAATTTTTATTTTTGATTTTAATACAGAATATAAGTACCGGGAGGTTCTGGGTGATCAGACCATTGCAGAGGCCAGAGAGGACTGCAGCTTTATCTGGGACAATTATTATTATGAGGAAGAGCGGATCAATGAATACGAACTGAATCTGTTCATCAGAGAAGATGCGGAAAGTGAGACAGAGGGTGATCTCTATCGCAGATTCCGGGAGACACATTTCCAGAGAGCATATACGTTAGAAGAGATCACAAGGATCGTGGAAGAATCCGGACTGCAGTTTGTGACTGCATATGAAGCGTTTACAAAAGAACCGCCTTCTAAGAACAGTGAACGAATCTACGTGATCGCCAGAGAGCAGGGAAAGGTACCTGTGAAAAAAGCAGAATAGAATCATTATAATAGAAGAAATAGTCCAGCGGTGTGATGTCAAGAGATAGATAATAAAAAAATCATATATTTTTGTATAAATCTCATGAAGACAAAAAACACCCACCTAAGCCCTGTCGACCAAATAAAAAAATGAGCAGGGCATAGCTCATCAGCAAGCAGATGGAATCTACTTTGCTGGAACATATAGGCGATTGTCTTTCAGCAGTCGAAAGACTAAACGCACAAATTTACGGGCAGTTAATGCGAGTGCACGTTTGTGTTGGCATCTGTTCACCTCTTTATATTTGAGGTGGTAGAAGTCGCTGTATTCTTTGTCGCATCTTACAAGAGAAAATGCAGCTTCATACAGATAATACTTTAAAAATCGGTTGCCGGAAGGAATGAGCCTTGTAACTTCGGCTTCAAAACTACCTGACTGGTGTTGCTTCCAGGCAAGACCTGCATATTTAGCAAGTGCAGCCTGATTATCAAAACGATTGATATCACCAATTTCAGCCATGATTCCGGCTGAATATACAGGTCCAATACCTGGAATGGATATCAATACATTTGGCAAGAGTTCCATCTGGGCTTTGATAGCTTTATCGAACTCTTTGATCTGAGATTCCAATGCCTTCATGGAGGTTATGGATATAGAAAGCACCTGATTGACAGAATCATTCACCGTTTTGGGCAAACGGTAGGAACTGCGGGCAGCTTTCTGGATGGCTTTGGCTACTGCATCCGGATCAGGAAAACGATTTTTTCCTTTTTCAATGATGAAGTCAGTAAGCTCATGTAAGTCCATATTTGCCAGTGCTTCTGCGGAATCAAATTCATCGTAGACAGCAAGGGCAGTAGTGCTGAAGGTATCGCTGAATACCTTCTCCTGTGTCATCGTAGAATACTTCTTGAACAGCACATTCATGAATCGCTGCTTTTCTTTGATAAGATTCTGAACAGCGAAGAAACGTGCCCGTGTGAGGTTCTGGAGTGCTTTGTAGCGATAGTCTCCCAGATATACCTCTTTGTTGATTCTACCGAAACGCAGGCAGTCAGCAATAACAAAAGAGTCCACATAATCATTCTTTGGCAAGTCATTGTAAGCATCATGAAACTTTTTCACTTGCTTAGGATTGAGGACATGAATCTTTCTGTTAAACGGTGCCAGAGTGGCATCTTCCCTTAAGAAGTACACGAGATTGTCTCCATAAACAGAGGTTGCTTCAAGACCGATCAGAACCGTGTCAAGGGAATGTGAAGTTAAAGCAGAAAGAATTCTTTTTACCAACTGGGTAGAACCTTCATGAGAATTAGCAACAGAAAAGTTACTGTGCTTATCCCCATTCGGGAGCATTAAGTAAACGACATTGGATTTGCTGCTTACATCAATACCGACGTAAAGAGTGTTCATTGTGATCACCTTCTTTCGTTGTAGAATAAAGTGTTCAATCGGCTTGGTAAAACCCATGATCATGGAGCATCGACACCCTCGCATATAAGAATCCAGCTTAAGATGGACAGATGCGAAACCATACTGCTAAATGGTCGTCCATGTACTTAAGCAAACAGCCAGCCGGTTTGAAGCTAACGTCCATGTCAGGGGAACAGACTATCTATGAAGCAACCATTACTGGTTCAACAAGGAGAAAAAGAACTATTACCTGATTGACACTGGGACAATTATATCATGGGCTTTGCTAAGCCTATTGAACAGATATTTATTAAGTTATCGAGGTACATTTATGTATCTAAAAGATATTATACGAGGAGAGATAAGATGAAAGATTATATTGTAAGAGCAACAGCAGCGAATGCGCAGATCCGTGCGTTTGCGGCATCAACAACAGAGCTTGTGGAAGAGGCAAGAACAAGGCATAATACAAGTCCGGTTGCGACAGCAGCACTTGGACGACTTCTTACAGCAGGTGCGATGATGGGAAGTATGATGAAGAATCCGACGGATGTTTTGACGCTGCAGGTGCGGTGCGGAGGTCCGATCGGAGGGATGACAGTGACAGCAGACAGTAAGGGGGAAGTGAAAGGATATGTACACAACCCGGATGTGATGCTTCCGCCGAAGAACGGAAAACTGGATGTAGGCGGTGCGCTTGGACCAGGATTTTTAAATGTGATCAAGGATATGGGACTCAAAGAACCATATTCCGGACAGACGATTTTGCAGACGGGAGAGATTGCAGAAGATCTGACCTATTATTTTGCAACTTCAGAGCAGGTGCCATCCTCTGTTGGCCTGGGAGTATTGATGGAAAAGGACAATACCGTGCGATGCGCAGGTGGATTTATCGTACAGGTGATGCCGTTTATTGAGGAGGAAGTGCTCAGCAAGCTGGAAGAAAACATCAAGAATATTCAGTCTGTGACAGCAATGCTCGACAATGGCCATACACCGGAAGAAATGCTGAACCACGTTCTGGAGGGATTGGATGTAGAGATCACAGATACACTTCCTGCAAAATTTGACTGCAACTGTTCCAAAGAACGGATTGAAAAAGCAATCATCAGTGTCGGGAAAAAAGAGATTCAGGAGATGATCGACGATGGAAAGGATATCGAAGTAAAATGTCATTTCTGCAATACCGCCTATACATTTTCTGTAGACGAGCTGAAGGGACTTTTGAAAAAAAGCAGATAGAAGTGATGTGTCCAAATAGGGAAAGTGAGGCAGTAGAATGAAACAGGGATTTATCAAAGTGGCAGCTGCCACACCGGATATCCGGGTGGCGGACGTGCCGTTTAATACAAAACAGATATGCAGTGCCATTGAAGAAGCACAGAACAATCAGGCAAAGATCGTGGTATTTCCAGAATTGTGTGTCACAGGATATACATGCGGGGATCTGTTTACACAGGATGTACTTTTGCAGGCAGCAAAACAGGCACTGCTTGAAATCACAGAGTTTACAAGAGAGAAGGACATGCTTGTGTTTGTGGGCGTGCCGCTTGTGGTGGATGCAAAGCTCTACAATGTGGCAGCAGCTCTTTGCAGGGGAGAAATCCTGGGACTGACGACAAAGACATTTCTTCCGAACTATGGTGAGTTCTATGAGATGCGTCAGTTTACGGCAGGGCCGGATGTGCCGGGAGAAATCCTGTTTAACGGTAAAAAAGTGCCGTTTGGTCCGGGGCTTTTGTTTCAGGCATCCTCTATGGAAGAGCTGATCGTATCGTCGGAAATCTGTGAGGATGTGTGGTCGCCGATTCCGCCGAGCATCCGTGCGGCAATGGAAGGTGCAACCGTGATCGTCAACTGTTCGGCAAGTGATGAGACGATCGGAAAAGACAGCTACAGACGGGAGCTTATCAAGGGACAGTCAGCGAGACTGATCGCGGGATATATTTATGCAAATGCAGGCGAAGGGGAATCCACGATGGATCTTGTGTTTGGAGGACACAATCTGATCGCAGAAAACGGCAGTATCCTGGCAGAGGCAAAGCGATTTGAAAATCAGATCATTTATACAGAACTGGATATCAAAAGGATTGTTGGTGAGCGTCGGAAAAACACGACATTTACGATGGCAAAAGAGAAAGTGCTGCCAAGAATCTCATTTCCTCTGGATGTGTGCGAGACAAAACTGACAAGAGAGTTTCCGAAAAAGCCGTTCGTGCCGCAGGATGAAAAAGAACGTGCTCTGCGATGCGAAGAGATTTTGACAATCCAGGCAATGGGGCTCAAAAAACGTCTGCTCCATACCCACGCAAACACGGCGGTAGTTGGTATTTCGGGCGGACTGGATTCCACATTGGCATTGATTGTGACAGCAAAAGCGTTTGACATGATCGGAAAAGATAAAAAAGAGATTCTTGCGATCACCATGCCTTGCTTTGGAACAACGGACAGAACGTATCGGAATGCCTGCAAAATGGCAGAACAGCTCGGAGCGACGCTGCGGGAAGTGAAAATTGCAGATTCCGTAAGTCTTCATTTTCAGGATATCGGACATGATCCGAAAGACCACAGTGTAACGTATGAGAATGCGCAGGCGAGAGAGCGTACGCAGGTATTGATGGATATTGCAAATGCGACAAACGGAATGGTCATCGGAACCGGAGATATGTCAGAACTGGCGCTTGGATGGGCAACCTACAATGGAGATCATATGTCGATGTACGGAGTGAATGCTTCTGTACCGAAGACGCTGGTGCGACATCTTGTCAAATATGCGGCAGACGTGACTGCGGATCCCAAATTGCAGGAAGTCCTTTATGATGTACTGGATACGCCGGTCAGTCCGGAACTTCTTCCTCCAAAAGACGGGGATATCGCACAAAAGACTGAGGATCTGGTGGGACCATATGAGCTGCATGATTTTTATTTGTATTTCATGCTGCGGTTCGGATATGAGCCGGGTAAGATCTATCGGCTTGCAGTGCAGACATTTGAAGGGGTATATGAGAAAGAAACAATTTTAAAATGGCTGACAACATTCTGCAGACGATTTTTCAACCAACAGTTTAAGCGCTCCTGTCTGCCGGACGGACCGAAGATCGGAACAGTGGCACTCTCACCAAGAGGAGACTGGAGAATGCCAAGCGATGCGTGTGCCCAAGTGTGGATGCGTGATCTGGAGAAGATTTCCCTATAAGCATTGAAAAGAGAGGTGTTTAGAAGTATGAAACTGATCAAGACCGAGGATGCAGTGGGCTGTGTGCTTTGCCATGATATTACGCAGATCATCCCGGGGGTAGTAAAAGATGCGGTTTTTAGAAAAGGACATGTAGTGACCAAGGAGGATATTCCGGTTCTCCTTTCCGTTGGAAAAGAGCATCTGTATGTGTGGGAAAAACAAGAAGGGATGCTTCATGAAGATGAGGCGGCAGAGATCCTGCGCAGTGTGTGCCAGAATGCACAGATGGATGCGTCAAAGCCAAAAGAAGGAAAAATCGAGCTGATGGCACAGTGTGACGGGGTTCTGAAAGTGGACAAGGAGAAACTGTGTAGAATCAATGCCATGGGACAGATGTGTATTTCTTCCCGACACGGAAATTTTCCGGTGAAAAAGGGCGATAAGATCGCAGGAATGCGTGTGATCCCTCTGGTGATCGAAGAAGAAAAAATGAAACAGGTAAAGGAGATAGCAGGAGAGACGCCTGTTTTTGCGCTCCTTCCGTTTCAGAAGAAAAAAGCAGCGATCGTGACAACCGGAAGTGAAGTATATCACGGAAGGATTCAGGATAAATTTACTCCGGTGGTCCGGCAGAAGCTGGAAGAATATGGAGTAGAAGTGCTTGGAAATACAATCTGCAATGATGAACCGGATATGGTGACAGAGGCAGTCAATGACTGGATCAAAAAAGGTGCGCAGATGGTTGTGTGTACCGGAGGAATGAGTGTTGATCCAGATGATAAGACACCGCTTGCAATCCGCAATGCTTCCGATGAAGTGATCACATATGGCGCCCCGGTTTTGCCTGGTGCGATGTTTATGCTGGCCTATAAAGGTGAGATTCCGATCATGGGCCTGCCGGGCTGCGTGATGTATGCAAGGCGTACAATCTTCGATCTGGTACTGCCAAGACTGGTGGCAGGAGAACGGCTGCAGGATCAGGATTTTTACAGACTCGGAGAAGGAGGACTGTGTCTGTCCTGCGAGGTGTGTACGTTTCCAAATTGCGGGTTCGGGAAAGGGTAATGAAAAAGGAGCGTGAAAGGATGAGTGAATTTTATAATTCTCTCGCAGAAAAAATGCAGAGAGGTTCCTGTGTTGTTATGACAGTATTAGAGGGAGAATCGGCAGGAAAGAAATTACTTGTGACAGAGCCGGTGGAGCAATATGAGGGACATGCAGTGTTTTGTGAGTGTGCAGGTTCTCAGCCCAGGCTGGTGATCTGCGGAGGCGGTCATGTGTCCATACCTATGATCCGGATGGGGAAAATGCTGGGATTTCAGGTGACGGTTCTTGAGGATCGTCCCAAATTTGCGGACAATGCAAGAGTGGCAGGCGCGGATGTGGTGATCTGCGATTCTTTTGAGCATGGACTTGAAAGCATATCAGGAGGAGAAGATACATATTTTATTATTGTGACAAGAGGACACCGGTATGATGAAGTGTGTCTGGGAGCAATCGTAGAGAAGCCAAATGCTTATATTGGAATGATGGGCAGCCGCCGCAGAGTGGCGATCGTCAAAGAAGAGCTTTTTGAGCAGGGACATGAACGTGAGAAGCTGGATGAGGTGTACACACCGATTGGTCTGAAGATCGGCGCTGAGACACCGGAAGAAATTGCGGTGTCTGTTATGGCAGAAATCATTCAGGTGAAACATGAAAAAGCAGAAGGATGCGGATATTCCAAAGAATTGTTGGAGGCGCTGTGTGATGAGGACTGTAAAAAGCAGAAAAAAGTACTTGCAACGATCATTTCCAGAAAAGGATCTGCACCGAGAGGCGTGGGAACAAAAATGCTGATCCTGGAGGATGGAACAATGATCGACACGATCGGAGGCGGATGCGCGGAAAGTGATGTGATCACAAAAGCACTGCTGATGATGCGGGAAGAAAAAGTGCGGTTTCAGATTTGTATGGTGGATATGACAAGGGAAGCTGCAGAAGAGGAAGGGATGGTCTGCGGCGGACGGATTGAAGTAATGCTGGAACGAGTTTAGTATCCGTTACTGTTCACAGTAACTTCGTATACCGGATTCATTTTTCATGGAAGAGCTGTTGACATTCAAAATAGGGAATGTTAATATAAATTTAACATAGTGAAAGCAATAATTGTGCGAATTGCATAAAATGGTGCTTATATAGGTTCATAATTGGTTGGACGTATCTACCAGCTGCCGCAAACAGCTGACTATAAGCAGAGTGGGATGGGAAAGTCCCGGTCTGTAGTCGGGCGGAAAGAGTAGGAGGTCAGTCAATGAATGAACCTGTTTTTATATTAAAAGGGAATATTGTATACAGCAAAAATAAAGATGAACTAAGGATCTTAAAGGATCACTATCTGATCAGCGAAAGCGGTCTGGTCAAGGGGGTTTTTGAGAAAGTGCCTCCAGAATATGCACAGGTATCTGTATCTGATTATGGGGAGTGTCTGATTATTCCGGGACTGACAGATCTGCATGTGCATGCTCCGCAGTATACATTCCGGGCAATGGGAATGGATATGGAGCTTTTGGAATGGCTGGAGACGAATACGTTTCCGGAGGAGGCAAAATATCAGGATCTGGAGTATGCCCGGCGTGCATATCGTATCTTTACTGACAATCTAAAGAGAAGTGTAACGACAAGAGCATGTATTTTTGGAACGATCCACAGAGACGCCACACTGCTTTTAATGGATCAGCTGGAACAAAGCGGACTGGTGACGTATGTGGGAAAAGTGAATATGGATCGCAACTGTCCGGATTATCTCAGAGAGGAATCGGCAGAAGAATCAGGGATTCAGACAGTGGAATGGATCAAGGATGTATTGCATAAAAAATATCAGAATACCATGCCGATTCTGACGCCAAGGTTTACACCGAGCTGCAGTGATGAACTGATGGAGAATTTAAAGAAAATTCAGATGTATTACCAGATTCCGGTACAGTCACACTTATCAGAAAATCCGGGAGAGATTGCCTGGGTGAAGGAGCTTTGCCCGTGGTCGGAGTTTTACGGGGATGCTTATGACAGATTTGGATTGTTTGGGGCAGACTGCAAAACCGTAATGGCGCACTGTGTGTATTCCGGAAAAGAAGAGCGGCAGCGAATGAAAGAAAACGGAGTATTTATCGCCCATTGTCCGGAATCCAATATGAACTTGTCATCGGGGGTGGCGCCGGTTCGGACATTCCTGGAGGAAGGAATGCATGTGGGAATTGGAAGTGATGTGGCAGGGGGCTCCACAGAAAATCTGTTCAAAGCAATGGCGCTTGCAATTCAGGCTTCCAAGCTGCGCTGGAGGATGCAGGATGACAGTTTAAAACCACTGACATTGGAGGAAGTATTTTACATTGCCACAAAAGGCGGCGGTGAATTCTTTGGAAATGTGGGAAGCTTTGAACCGGGATTTGAACTGGATGCAGTTGTCCTGGATGACACAAGAATTGTGCATTCGCAAAATCTGGATGTGAGAGCACGTCTGGAGAGAATGATTTATCTGGCAGATGAGAGAGAAGTACGTGCGAAATACGTGCGAGGCAGAGAAATCTGTCTGCAATAAAAATTGGGAATGTCAAAATAAATTGCGGAGGTGACGTATCATGGAGGAAAGAGAACATGTGGTCGGCAAGAGTGTAACGAGAGTGGATGCTTTGGAAAAAGTGACCGGACGGGCAAAATATACGGAGGATCTGTGTGATAAAAGCGCTTATATTGCGCGGGTACTGCATGCGGATATCGCTCATGGAATCGTAAGATCAGTGGATACCAGTGAGGCGCAAAAACTTCCCGGGGTTGTAAAGATCGTGACTTGCTTTGATGTGCCGAAATATTATTTCCCGACCGCGGGACATCCGTGGTCTACGGATCCTGCACATCAGGATGTCAAAGACCGCCTGCTTTTAACGGAGCATGTGCGGTTTTACGGGGATGATGTGGCAGCAGTTGTTGCGGAGAATGAAGTGGCAGCAGCTCAGGCGCTGCGGCTGATCAAGGTGGAGTATGATCCCCTTCCGTTTGTGCTGGATGTACAAAAGGCAATGGAAGAGGACGCTCCGCAGCTTCATGAAAACTATCCGGGAAATGTATTGAAACACACTTCGATCCACAAAGGGGATTTTGAAAAAGCAAAAGAAGAGCCGGGGCTGATCAAAGTGGAGGGCTGGTATCAGACACCGACCGTGCAGCATTGTCATATCGAGAATTTTATCTGTTATGCGTATATGGAACAGGGCAGGTACGTGATCGTCTCTTCTACGCAGATTCCTCATATCTGCAGGCGGGTTGTCGGGCAGGCGCTTGGAATCCCATGGGGAAATGTGCGAGTGATCAAGCCATACATAGGAGGCGGTTTTGGAAACAAGCAGGACATTCTATATGAACCATTGTGTGCATATCTGTCACAGACAGTCGGCGGGCGGCTTGTAAAGCTGGATGTGTCACGGGAAGAAACGTTTGTATGTAACCGGGTACGCCATGCTATCAGGACACATCTGATCTCTTATGTGCGTCCAAATGGTGAGATCGCTGCAAGAAAAGCGGAGTGCTTTTCCGATCAGGGGGCGTATGCATCTCATGGACACAGCATTGGAGCAAAGGCTCTTGGATCTTTCCCGCAGCTGTATCCGTGTGAGAACTTTGAGGGAGATGTGTACACGGTATTTACCAACAAACCGGTATCCGGAGCTATGCGCGGCTATGGAATTCCGCAGGCGATGTTTGCGATGGAAAGCCATACGGATGACATTGCGGTGAAACTTGGGATTCCACCGTATGAATATCGCTGGAAATATCTGATGCCAAAAGGATATACGGATGGATTTTCAAAAAATGTCAATTATTATGATACCTTCAGGGAATGCATGGAAAAAGGCAGTGTCAGTGTAGATTATGAGCGAAAACGTAGAGAATATGCACAACAAACCGGGGATATCCGCAAAGGAATCGGAATGGCGGCATTCTGGTACAATACCGGTGTCTGGCCGATTTCTCTGGAGACATCCTCCTGCCGTATGGTCATGAATCAGGACGGTTCGATTCAGGTGCAGGTAGGGGAGACGGAGATTGGACAGGGCGCAGATACTGCATTTGCGCAGATGGCGGCAGAGACACTGGGGATTCCGTTTGATATGGTTCATGTGATGACCATGCAGGATACGGATATCACACCGTTTGGTCTTGGAGCCTATGCGTCCAGGCAGACCTATATGGCTGGATTTTCCATTCGGCAGACAGCAGAGCTGTTAAAAAGTCATGTTTTGGATACGGCAGTGGAGATGACGCGGCAGATGAAAGAAAATCTGGATATTATAGATGGAAACATTGTGCGTGCGACAGACGGCAGTGTTCTGATGTCATTGGGTGAGCTGGCAACAGAAAAACTCTACAGCCTGACTAACTGCGGACATCTCACGGCAGAGAGTACCTATCAGATCAAAAATAATGCCTACTCTTTCGGCTGTACCTTTGCGGAAGTAGAGGTAGATATTCCGGGATGCCGGGCCACACTGACGAATATCGTCAATGTACATGACTGCGGAAGGCTGATCAATCCGGCGCTGGCGGAAGCGCAGGTGCATGGAGGCATGAGTATGGGAATTGGATTCGGACTTTCCGAAGAGCTGAAATTTGATGAGAAAACGGGAAAACCTTTGAACAATAATCTTCTGGACTATAAGATGGCGACATTTGAAGATCATCCCGATCTGCACGGGGAGTTTGTGGAAAATTATGAGCCCACCAGTGCTTACGGAACGAAAGCTCTCGGAGAACCGCCGGTATGTTCGGTTGCGCCGGCGATCCGCAATGCGATTTTAAACGCAACCGGATCCGGGCTCAATGAGCTTCCGCTGAATCCGCACAGGCTGTTTGCAAAATTCCGGGAAGACGGATTGATTTAATGGGGAAAGGTCGTGAACGAATATGTATGATATCAAAGCGCTCTATGAAGCAGAAAATGTACAGGATGCCATCCGCCTTCTGACAGAGCATCCGCAGGCACAGATTATTGCAGGGGGAAGTGATGTGCTGGTCCAGATCCGTGAGGGGAAGCGGGCAGGAGCAGAACTTGTCAGTATTTATGGGCTGGATGAATTAAGAGGAGTGAGTCTGGAAGAAGATGAGACGCTCAGAATCGGATCACTCACCAGTTTTTCCCATATCACAAAAAATGAACTCATCCAGAAATATATTCCCGTCCTTGGGGAAGCGGTGGATATGGTGGGAGGTCCTCAGATCCGCAATATCGGGACTATCGGAGGAAACACATGTAATGGTGTGACTTCCGCAGATTCGGCATCTACGCTGTTTGCGTTGGATGCGATCATAGAACTGACAGGCCCGGAAGGCATCAGAAGACTTCCCATCCGAGAGTTTTATATCAAAGCCGGAAAAGTGGATATAAGACAGGGAGAGCTTCAGACCGGGATTTTGATTCCAAAACAATCATATCAGGGATACCGGGGACATTATATTAAATATGCCATGAGAAACGCCATGGATATCGCAACCCTCGGATGTTCTGCCAATGTAAAGCTTTCAGAAGATAAGACGGTGATAGAGGATGTCAGGATTGCGTATGGTGTGGCGGGACCGATCCCGATGCGTGCAGTCCATGCAGAAGAGGCAGGACGAGGAAAAGAAGTATCTGCACGGATACTGGAGGAGATTGCAGAGCAGGTGCTTTTTGATATCCATCCAAGAGACAGTTGGAGAGCCAGCAAGGCATTTCGGGAGCATATCGCAAGAGTTTTATGTCAGCGCGCTTTAAAAGAGGCGATTGTCAGGACAGGAGGTGTCATCCATGAGTGAGAAGCAGTATAAATTGGTAAAATGCACCATCAACGGAGAATACAGGGAGACCATGGTGGATGTCCGCGCATCACTGACGGATATGCTGAGAAATGATTATCGGCTGACCAGTGTAAAAAAAGGCTGTGAAGTCGGAGAATGCGGAGCCTGTAATGTGATCATTGACGGCGAGTGTTTTAACTCCTGTATTTATCTGGCAGTATGGGCAGACGGGAAAAATATCCGGACACTGGAGAGCCTTCTGGGACCGAATGGAGAGTTGTCAGATATCCAGCAGGCGTTTATTGATGAGACTGCGGTACAATGCGGATTCTGCACACCGGGAGTGATCATGAGTGCAGTGGAGATTTTAGAGTCAGGCAAAGAATATACAAGAGAAGAATTACGGAAACTTTTATCCGGACACCTGTGCCGCTGTACCGGATATGAAAACATTTTGAATGCGGTACAAAAGACCATGTACAAACGACTGGGAAAAACTGAAAATTAGGATTTAGGTGCTGTCGCATAAGTTCTTTTTGGAAATCTGGACACAATATCTGTAAAAAGAAAGGACAGATTATGAAAAAGAATATGGCTGGATTGATTCTGGTACTATTTGCGATAGCACTTTTTATGACCGGATGTGAGAAAAAAGCGCAGGAAAAAGAAGAAGCGCAGGAGGCGTCTGCCAGACAGCTGGTGATCCAGAAACAGACGCAGACAGAAATCGCAGAAAAAAAGATCGAAGAAAAAAGACGAGAGCTGCCCAAGCAGGCACAGATCGAAATGGAAGTGATCCTGCAGAAGCCGGAACTACCGACCGGATGTGAAAGTGTTGCGCTGACCATGGTTTTGAAACAGAAAGGATATCCAATCGAAAAAACCACGATTGCAGAAGAATATCTGATCTACAATCGGGACAACTATGCATCCGGGTATGTGGGAGATCCCTCTACGTATGGAGGAGTGGGCATCTATCCGCCAGGACTTGTAAATACGGCAAACCGCTTTTTGAAACAGCGATATCAGCAGCATACAGCGTATGATGTCAGCAAGCTGAGTCTGGAGGAGCTGTTTCCGTATGTGGCAGCTGGAAATCCGGTGCTTTTGTGGCTGACATCAGATCTGGAAGATCCCTATTTTTCGAGCCAGAGTGTAGAGTATGGAGGGGATTCATATCGATGGTACTGGAATGAACACTGTGTGGTGCTTGGTGGATACAATCTGGAAAAGCAAAGCGTGACGTTGTTTGATCCCCTGAAGGGGAAAGTAGAGGAATCTCTTGAGCGGGTAGAGGAAATTTATGATCAGACAGGGAAATATGCAATGACGGTATACTAAAAAACATCTGTGGAGAACAAAAAATAAAGTTCTTCACAGATGTTTTTTTATGGTCTGCTGTGTGATTCAATATGATTTTTGATCGCTTCAAAACTTTCTTTGCTGATGATGTGTTCCATGCGGCAGGCATCTTCTGCGGCAATAGCTTCATCTACCCCAAGTTGTGTCAGCCATGCAGTCAGAAGCTTGTGACGCTCATAAATCATATCGGCAATGGCTTTTCCTGATTCGGTAAGATAGATAAATCCTTCCTTCGTAACCGTGATATGTTCTTTCTCACGAAGATTCTTCATGGCAACACTGACGCTGGATTTTTTGAATCCCAGTTCTTCAGCGATATCAACAGAGCGTACAACCGGACGTTTCTGACTTAAGATCAGAATCGTTTCCAGATAATTTTCTGCAGATTCGTTTGTCTTCAATGTATGCACCTCGTTTCTCGTTAAATTGTCTTTAGTATATCATATTTTAGAAGAGACGGCAAACACTATAATGTTATTGACAACTTATGAATGTTAGAATATACTAACTAATGAGAAAAAATAGTCAGTAACAGATTCAAAAGGAAAGGGGAGCGGACTGTGAATGATGTGAAAATGCAAAGAGAGATGATTTTGCAGAGATTGAAAGAGCAGGGATGCAGGATTACAAAGCAAAGATTGGCTCTCATTGACATTATTTTAGAAAATGAGTGCTCCAGCTGTAAAGAAATTTATTATAAAGCTGTCAGAATGGATGAGAAGATTGGGATTGCCACGGTATACAGAATGATAAATATGCTGGAAGAAATCGGAGCGATCAGCAGAAGAAACATGTATAAAGTAGAATGTCCCGGGGCTTGTCCGAAAGAAGATGCCTGCGTTGTTGTGTTGGATGATGAAAGCGTGTGCCGGATTTCTCCTCAGAAATGGAAAGCTATCGTAGAAGAGGGGCTGCAGGCATGCGGATATCTTCATAACCGGAAAGTGGTATCTATTTCTTTTAATCCGGAACAGTGCATGAAAGGTATGATCTGAGAGAAAACATAAAAAAGAGATTGACAAATGAAAGGAATAAGAATAAACTGAATAATGTTAGAAATACCTAACACATAATAGTTTTGAAATATAAAAGTTAGTATTGATTGGAAAGGAGAGATTATGATGCCTTTGACGATGGCAGCAGCAAACGAAATCAATTATATTAAGAAAGTCGGAGGAAACAGTGAAGTGAAACGTCACCTGGAAACTCTTGGGTTTGTAGCCGGAGGAGAAGTGCGGGTGATTTCTCAGTTAAATGGAAATCTGATCGTAAGCATCAAAGATTCCAGAGTCGCGATCAGCAAAGAGATGGCAAACAAGATCATGGTCTAAAGGAGGAAGAGGGAAAATGAAGACATTGCGAAATATTGCCGTGGGTGAGACTGCAAAAGTGAAACGGCTTCATGGCGAGGGTGCCTTAAAACGCCGTATCATGGATATGGGAATTACAAAAGGCAGCCAGATTTATGTACGCAAGGTGGCTCCGCTTGGTGATCCGGTCGAGATCACGATCCGCGGATATGAATTGTCTTTGCGAAAAGACGATGCGGACTGTATTGAGATGGAGTAAAGAAAGGAAAGGGAGAGAGTGATGGCGATTAAAATTGCTTTGGCAGGAAATCCAAACTGCGGAAAAACGACGATGTTCAATGCTCTGACAGGTGCCAATCAGTATGTTGGAAACTGGCCGGGAGTTACGGTGGAAAAGAAAGAAGGAAAATGTAAGGAGAATAAGGATGTAATTGTAACAGACCTTCCGGGAATTTACTCTTTGTCTCCATATACACTGGAGGAAGTGGTAAGCCGTGACTATTTATTAAAAGAAAAGCCGGAAGCGATCATCAATCTGGTGGATGCCACAAACATTGAACGAAATCTGTATCTGACAACACAGCTTTTAGAGCTTGGAATTCCGGTTGTAATTGCGCTGAATATGGCGGATCTGCTGGAAAAGAATAAAATCAGCATCGATACAAAAGCGCTGGAAAAAGAACTGGGATGTAAGGTAGTCAAGACTTCAGCATTAAAGGGAACCGGAATTCACGAAGTAGTGAAAGAGGCTGTCACAGCAGCGAAAAAAGAAAGCATTGTTTCAGGAAAAATAAAGTTTTCAAAGGATACCGAAGCGGCTGTTTCCGAGATGGAAGGACAGTTGCCTTCATCCGTTTTAAAAGAACAGAAAAAATGGTATGCGATCAAGCTGCTGGAACGCGATGCGAAAGTACTGGAGCAGTTAAAACTGACTGCATCTGTACAGAATCAAGTAGAAAAAATCGCTGCCAGACTGGAAGAAAAGCTGGATGATGACACAGAATCTATTATCACAAATGAGCGTTATGAGGCAATCACACATGTAGTAGAAAAATGTGTAAAGAAGCCAAAAGAAAAACTCTCGACTTCAGATAAAATCGACCAGATTGTGACAAACAGGATACTGGGACTTCCAATCTTTCTTGGTGTGATGTATGTCGTATATGCGATTGCAGTCATGACCATTGGAACTTATGTGACGGACTGGACCAATGATGTACTGGTAGTAGCGATTCAGGATGCGGCGGCATCCGGACTGCAGGCGATCGGTACAGCAGCATTTCTGGAAGATCTGATCGTAAACGGAATTATCGGTGGACTGGGTGCAGTACTTGGATTCCTTCCGCAGATGGCGATTTTGTTTGTATTGCTCTCTATTCTGGAAGACTGTGGATATATGGTCAGAGTTGCCTTTGTCATGGACCGTATTTTCCGTAAATTCGGACTTTCAGGAAAGAGTTTTATTCCACTTTTGATTTCATCCGGATGTGGAATTCCTGGAATTATGGCATCCAAGACGATTGAGAATGACAATGACAGACGACTGACGATCATGACATCTACATTTGTACCTTGTGGTGCAAAGCTTCCGGTTATTGCTTTGATGGCTGGTGTGATCGGTTCAGAGGCAACGGGATTTCCGGCAGGAGCTCTGACATTTATCATGTACGTGATCGGTGTTGCGGCAGTGCTGGTTTCCGCAATTATTCTGAAAAAGACAAAACCGTTCCACGGAGATGCGGCACCGTTTGTAATGGAGCTTCCGGCATATCACCTTCCACAGGCGAAGACAGTACTGATCCATACATGGGAAAGACTTAAAGGATTTATCAGAAAAGCCGGAACGATCCTGCTGCTTGCTTGTATCGTAATGTGGTTCCTTGGAGGATATGGATTTACAGATGGAAGCTTTGGGGCTGTAGAGGATTCTGCAGACAGTATTCTGGCATCCATCGGAAGTGTGATCGCAGTGATCTTTACACCGCTTGGATTTGGAAAATGGCAGCCGGTGGCAGCTTCTCTTTCCGGATTCTCAGCAAAAGAAGCAATCGTAACGACAATGGGAGTTCTGGCAAATGTAGCCGGAGATACAGAAGACCCGGCAGTTGTGGCACACGGTGTCGCAACATGGTTCCCGTCAGCGGCAGCCGGATTCAGTTTCCTGCTCTTTAACCTTTTGGATTCGCCGTGTCTGGCAGCAATCGCTACCATGGCAAAGGAACTCAATGACAGAAAATGGTTCTGGTTTGCAATCCTGTTCCAGAACGTATTTGCATACGTAGTAACATTTATGGTATATCAGATCAGTGGTGTTGCGACAGGTGCGCTTACATTTGGAGCGTCTACGGTAGTTGCAATTCTGCTGCTGGCAGTTGTCTTATATCTGTTATTCAGAAAAGATCCGTATAAAGGAAAAGCCATGAGTGTAAAGCGTTCTGTGTCAGAAGCCTGAAGGAGAAAAAATGGGCGGAATAAAATCGGCAGTATCTATGGGATACGTGGTATTGTTTGTAATACTTCTTTATTTAGTTGGCATTGGAATCTCGAGTCTGATACAATATATAAAAAAGAAATTTAGAAGGTGATAATCGTGAATGCAGCAACATGTATTATTTTGATCATTTTAATTGTAATTGTTTCGTTTTCAATCCGTGCGACGATCCGTGATCGGAAAAAAGGCGGATGTGCAGGGTGCTCCGGATGCGGCGGAAGCTGCAGCGGATGTCACAGTGAAGTGGAACAGACAAAGAAATCCGAGTAAAAAAGCAGAATGAAAAGTGTGGTATCAGCAGAGTGTAACATCTTGAAAAATGTCACTGTGGTATCGCACTTTTTTAAATCAGCAGTTGATAAAATTTATCGATAAAAAGATTTTAGATTGACGGATGAAAATCAGGGTTCTAGAATGAGCGTAATGTAACCAGAAAGTACAAGTGATCGATGGATTGTAGAAAGAAGGGAAACAGATGAAACAACACCGATTTTGGGCGTGGGCAACAGTATGCTGCGCAGTAATGGTATTTTATACCGGTTACAAACATAAGTAAGATAGAAAAAGAGAGTCAGTTTACAGGAGGAAGAAAAGATGTTAGATGTATTTAAAATGAAAAAATTAGGAATTTTTGCAGGTGGTGTTTTATTCGGAACAGCAGGAGTGAAGCTGTTATCAAGCAAAGATGCAAAAAAAGTGTATACAAATTGTACAGCTGCAGTGCTTCGTGCAAAAGATTCCGTTATGAAGACAGCATCCACTGTACAGGAAAATGCAGAAGATATTCTGGCGGAAGCAAAACAGATCAATGAAGAGAGAGCGGCAAAAGAAGCAGCTCTTAAGCAGGAAGCAGAAGAAGTAACAGAAGAGACAGCGACAGACGACACAGAATTTGCAGAAGAGGCATAAGATAAAAAGAGGGATTTGATTGAAGTTTATAATTAAGCATGAAATACCGGGAAGAATACGGGTGCATATGGTGCAGCCGAAAATGACGTTTGAAGAGGCTGATATTCTGCTGTATTATCTCGTAAACCTGGAAAATGTGACAAAAGCAAAAGTATATGAAAGAACACAGGATGCTGTGATCTATTATGAAAAGGACCGGCGGGAAATCATCAAGGCACTGCAGAAGTTTGGGTATGATCGGGTGACAGTGCCGGAGGGGCTGACCGAGCATTCCGGAAGGCAGATGAACGCAGAATATCAGGAAAAACTGCTGATGAAGGTCGTGATGCGTTTTGGTGGGAAGCTTCTGATACCGGCACCGGTACGGGCGGTCTGGACAGGTGTCCGTTCTCTGAAATATCTGCAGCAGGGGATCGCGAGTCTGGAAAAAGGCAGACTGGAAGTGGCGGCTCTGGATGCAACTGCGATCGGTGTTTCCATCCTGCGCAGAGATATGAATACCGCAAGTTCGATCATGTTCATGCTCGGTATCGGAGAATTACTGGAGGAATGGACACATAAAAAATCTGTCGGAGATCTGGCACGCGACATGTCCCTGAATGTAGGGAAAGTCTGGCTTTTAAGAGAGGAACAGGAGATTCTTGTTCCTGCAAAACAGATTGAACCGGAAGATCTTGTAGTAGTCCGCATGGGAAATGTGATTCCATTTGATGGAGTCGTATCCGGCGGTGAGGCAATGGTCAATCAGGCGTCTATGACAGGAGAAGCAGTTCCGGTGAAAAAGACAGCGGAAAGCTATGTATATGCAGGAACTGTTGTAGAAGAAGGGGAACTGATCATCTGCGTGAAAGCGGTGAGCAGAGCAACCCGTTTTGAAAAAATCGTGACCATGATCGAAGAGTCTGAAAAATTGAAATCAAATCTGGAGAGTCATGCAGAACATCTGGCAGATCAACTGGTTCCGTATACACTGGCAGGAACGATTCTGACCTGGCTGCTGACAAGAAATGTGACCAAGGCACTGGCAGTACTGATGGTAGATTTTTCGTGTGCACTCAAGCTGGCGATTCCAATTTCGGTACTGTCTGCGATCCGGGAGGCAGGTGCACATAATATTACCGTAAAAGGCGGAAAATATATGGAAGCTGCCGCAAATGCCACAACGATCGTGTTTGATAAGACGGGGACACTTACAGAGGCGCGGCCGACGGTACGAAAGGTGGTTTCTTTCTGCGAGCAGAGTGAGGATGAGCTGCTGAGAATGGCGGCCTGTCTGGAGGAACATTTTCCACATTCCATGGCAAAGGCTGTTGTGGAAGCCGCCAGAAAAAGAGGGCTGGAGCATGAAGAGATGCACAGCAAGGTCAATTATATTGTTGCACATGGAATTTCCACCACAATCGAAGGAAAACGTGTGGTGATCGGAAGTCATCATTTTGTATTTGAAGATGAAAAATGCTCGGTCAGAGAACCGTGGATCCGACAGTTTGAAACACTTCCGGAAGAATGTTCTCTGCTCTATCTTGCCATTGAGCATGAGCTTGCTGCAGTTGTATGTATTGAAGATCCGCTGCGCAAAGAGGCGGCAGATGTAGTGCGTGCTTTGAAGGCAACAGGGCTTGAGAAAGTCGTGATGATGACAGGAGATAGTGAAAAAACGGCTGCTTCTGTGGCGAGAAGAGTTGGTGTGGATGCATATTATTCAGAAGTTCTGCCTGAGGATAAGGCAAAATTTGTGGAACAAGAGCGCGCATCCGGCCGTACGGTGATTATGATCGGTGATGGAATCAACGATTCTCCGGCATTGTCTGCAGCAAATGTGGGAATTGCAATTCGTGACGGTGCGCAGATCGCACAGGAAATTGCGGATATCACAATCTCGGCAGAAAACTTGTGGGAAATCGTAATGTTGAGAAGATTAAGCGAGGCGCTGATGCGGCGTATCCAGAAAAATTACAGAAGCATTGTCGGGATCAATGCTACTTTGATACTGCTTGGAGTCACAGGAATCCTGCAGCCTACGACGTCTGCACTGCTTCATAATATGTCTACGCTGACGATCAGCCTGACCAATATGAAAAACTTACTGGATGAAAACTAGTTATTGAGAAAAAATCGATAATAACCCTCTTGATTTTTTGAAATAGTTCCTATAGAATAAAACTAAAGTTAGTTACAACTAACAAACGGGAACACACAGGAAAATTCAGGAGGTGCGTATGAGTATTGTTATTATCGGAGGACATGACCGAATGGTCTGTCAGTATAAAAAAGTATGTCAGAAATATCAGTGTAAAGCAAAAGTGTTCACACAGATGTCAGGAAATCTGTCCAAAAAGATAGGAACTCCGGATCTGGTCGTTTTATTCACAAACACTGTTTCGCACAAAATGGTGCGGTGTGCAGTGGAAGAAGCAGGCCGCTGCAATGCAGAGATCATCCGCTGCCATACAAGCAGCAAAAACGCACTGGAAGATATCCTGGAAACTGCCTGTGCAGCAGTGTAAAAACGATCAGCTTCAAAAGAGCAAGATAGAAGAGAAATATAGAAAAATGTACAAAAAAGAGAGTATACGATACGAAATATGTATGGTATACTCTCTTTTGATATGAAAAAATGAGGGATGAGGGACATGAACATCAGAAAAAACTATAATCATACATTGAATGCCTGTTACCTTGGCTATATTACCCAGGCAATCGTGAACAATTTTGCACCGCTTCTGTTTCTGACATTTCAGAGTACATATGAGATTTCGCTGGATAAGATCGCACTTTTGGTATCCTTTAATTTTGGGGTGCAGTTGATCGTGGATCTGCTGGCCGCAAAATATGTGGACAAGATCGGATACCGCAACAGTGTGGTGGCAGCACATATTTTCGGAGCAGTTGGCCTGGTGGGACTGGCAGTGTTTCCGTCCGTTTTTCCGGATGCGTATGTAGGACTGCTTCTGGCAGTATTTTGTTATGCAATTGGAGGCGGATTGATCGAGGTGCTGATCAGTCCGATTGTAGAATCTTGTCCGACAGAGCGAAAGGCTGCTGCGATGAGTATTCTGCATTCTTTTTACTGTTGGGGGCATGTAGGCGTGATTCTGATCTCGACTGCATTTTTTGCCATTGCGGGGATTGAGAACTGGAGGATACTGGCTGTGATCTGGGCAATCCTTCCAGCGTTGAATGCAGTATATTTTGGAATGGTACCGATTCAGGCAGAAGAGGAAGACGTTGAGGGAATTCCTGTGCGAGAATTATTTAAAATGAAAATTTTCTGGGTGTTGGTACTGCTGATGATCTGTGCAGGGGCATCTGAACAGGGAATGTCCCAGTGGGCGTCAGCATTTGCAGAATCAGGGCTGCATGTAGAAAAGGCAGTCGGGGACCTGGCGGGACCATGTCTTTTTGCACTGTTGATGGGAAGTTCAAGACTGCTCTATGCGAAGATGAGTGAGCGGATCTCATTGCCAAAAATGATGCTCTCAAGCGGGATTTTGTGCATTGTGAGTTATCTGCTTGCCGCATTGTCTCCAAATCCGGTGCTGGCGCTGCTGGGATGTGGGCTTTGTGGATTTTCTGTGGGCGTATTCTGGCCGGGAACCTTTAGTATGGCTGCAGCATCCTGTCCGAAAGGAGGGACTGCATTGTTTGCACTTCTGGCACTTGCGGGAGATCTTGGGTGTTCTTCCGGTCCGGGAGTGGTAGGCGTTGTATCAGGAGCATTTTCAGAGAATCTGAAGGCAGGACTTTTGGCAGCAATCGTATTTCCGGTTCTGCTGATCATTGGACTGCAATTGTTGAAAGAAGGAAGTCGAGAGAGAGGGGAAGTAAGATGAAAAAAGAGATGACAAATGATATGACTGTCGGAAGTCCGGCAAAGCTGATCATTCAGTTTATGATTCCGATGTGTCTGGGAAATGTGTTCCAGCAGTTTTACAATATTGCGGATTCCATCATTGCAGGGCAGTTTTTGGGTGTCAATGCTCTGGCAGCAATAGGAAGTACCGGTTCATTGATGTTTTTTGTGACAGGATGGCTGCAGGGACTGACCAGTGGTTTTGCAATTCTGGTATCGCAGTGGTTTGGAGCAAAAGATATGAAACGGATGCGCCATTATGTGGCAATGTCTGTCTATCTGACTTTTGCATTTGCACTGGTTATGACCATTGGATTTGAATTTGCCAATGAGCCGATCCTGCGTCTGATGAATTCCCCGGAAAATCTGATGAAAGATATCAAAGGATATATGGCGGTGATTTACGGCGGTCTGATCGTCACAGCGGCATACAATGCGCTTGCGGCAATTTTAAGAGCCCTGGGAGATTCCAAATCGCCATTGTATTTTCTGATCATTTCGGCGATCATTAACGTGATCCTGGATATTGTATTTATCGTGAATTTTGGAATGGGCGTGGAAGGCTGCGGATATGCGACCGTGATCGCACAGGCTGTTTCTGCATTGTTGTGTCTGATTTATATTGTAAAAAAATTTCCGATCCTGCGGCTTTCGGAAGAAGATTTTCGGATTTCCTTTCAGAGCATGGGACGGCTTCTGGCATTGGGAATTCCCATGGGACTGCAGTTTTCTATTACGGCGATCGGAACGATCATTGTGCAGGGAGCGGTCAATATTTACGGAGCGGTATATATGGCAGGATTTTCAGCTGCAGGAAAACTGCAGAATATTATTGTGACAGTATTTACTGCGTTTGGCGCCACAGTTGCCACATATGTGGGTCAGAACCGCGGAGCCGGGAAAATGGATCGTGTACATAAGGGAGTACGATACACGCAGATCATGGTATTTGTCTGGAGTGCGGTCACAATGGTTTTGGTGTACTTCTTTGGAGAAGAGATGACATTGTTGTTTGTGAGCAAAACGGAGACAGAGGTACTTCATGCAGCGGAAGTTTATTTCCGGACGGTGTTCTGGGCATACCCGTTTTTAGGAAGTATTTTTATCTATCGAAATGCGCTGCAGGGAATGGGCTACGGTCTTGTTCCGATGCTTGGTGGTGTGTTTGAACTGGCGGCAAGAGCGCTGATCGTACTTTTGGTGGCAGGAAAGACGAGCTTTTTCGGTGTTTGCCTTGCAGATCCGGCGGCATGGATTTCGGCATTGATTCCATTGATTCCGTATTACATTTATGTGATGAAAAAATATGAAAAGCAGAAACAGCTGGAGGGATAGTGCATAAGAGAGGAGACAACAGGTGGAGAACATTCATCTGTTGTCTCTTTTTTGTCAGTTGTGTTGTGAAATGTGCAAGTTGTGCAAAAAAACTCAAAAATAAAAAGAAATGTGGTAGAGTGTGGATATAGAAAGCCGGTCATAGGGGCAGGTGCGCATATAAGGAGGTGAGAAACGTGATGAACTGGTGGATGGAAAAATGGAATCATTTCGAAAAGAAGCATCCGAAGCTTTCCAAATGGATATATCAGATTGCATTTTTTTTTGTATTCAGCATGGGAGTGACCATAGTCCAGTATTTGTTTTTTACATTTATGCCGGGTATTCTTGGAGAAAAACTGGCCGGAACAGAATTTATGTGGCCACAGGTGCCGATGAAGATTGCAGGAGTGGAATTTACATGGAGCTTATTGGGGTATAATGTCTTGAGAGATGCATCTGGTGCGGTGCTGATCGGTGGAGGACTCGGATACTTTATCAGCTATGAAGTGGGCTCATTTGTTGCACAGTGTATCAATTTTCCGCTGCAGAGAAATGTTACATTTAAAAGCCACGGAAATCCTGTATATCAGGCAATGTGGTATTTTATAGCGTGGATTTTGATTTCGCTGATCTGCAACGGATTCAACAATCTGTGGATGCCGATCGCATCGGCTCTGGTTCCGCCGGCAATATATAATATTCTTGTGACATTTGTCACAGGAGGCGTGTCCATGGTTATATTCTTCTTTGTATTTAAGATTATCTTTCCAGAAGGAGAGACAAAAAAGAAGTAATATAAAATACAGAACGGAAAGAGGAGAAAAGGTTTATGAAAGAAAAGAAAGGCTGGAGTGTCGAACGGATTGCGAAAACCGCAGTTCTGACCGCAGGGATTTTGATCGTGATTGCAATTGTCGCATCTATGATCTTCAAAAATCCGATAGGAGCGAACGTAAGATTAATTACAAGATTAATTTTCGCAGGAACAGTAGTGACTGCTGTTTTTATTCTTGCAATGTGGATTTACAGGGCAAGAAAAAATAAAAGAATGTTGAAAATCTTTTCGGCATTGTTGTGTGTATTATTAGCAGTTGTGATAGTTATCAATTTGGCAGTTATGAATTTTTATGTGATGATCAACCAGTTTTTACATAGAAATACAGCAGATCCAGAAACGGTTGTCAATGAGACACAGGTGGCAAGAGAAGTGACAGAGCAGATTGAAGAAGAGGGGATTGTATTACTTAGAAATGAGAAAAACGCACTTCCTATGACAGAAACGAAGGCAAATGTATTCGGATTTGCATCTGATGCGATCATCTATGGAGGTTCCGGATCCGGAGCAGCGGATGAAAGCAAAAATGTCAATTTAAAGACTGCACTGGAAAATGTGGGAATCGAAGTAAATGAAGAACTGTCAGATTTCTACAAACAAAAAAATGATGAAGCAAAGGCAAAAAACGGAGTTACAATCGCATTGAGTGATTATAGTGTCAAAGAGCCTTCTGTAGACAACTATGAAAATGGACTTCTGGAACATGCAAAGGACTTTTCTGATACAGCGATTGTTGTGTTTGGCCGTGCTGGCGGTGAAGGTGCTGATATGCCGATGGATATGGCAGCATATGAAGGCGGTACAGAGGGCAGACATTACATGGAGCTGACAGAAAATGAAGAAGCAATGTTTGACATGGTAAAAGAAAACTTTGAAAAAGTAATCGTGTTGATCAACTCTTCTTCTCCGATGGAATTGGGATTCCTTGAAAATGAGAAAGTAGACGCTGCAATGTGGATCGGTGGACCTGGATCCGTTGGGTTACAGGGTGTTGCCAACGCACTTTGCGGAGAGGTAAACCCATCCGGCCGTCTGGTAGATACCTATGCTTATGATGCAACTTCAAGTCCGGCATACATGAATATCGGTGATTTTACTTATACAGGAACAGAACATGAAAATGGCGGAATGCTCGGAGGCGTGGCACCATACAAATTCATGAATTATCAGGAAGGTATTTATGTCGGATACCGTTATTATGAAACTGCCGCACAGGATGGTTATATTAATTATGAAGAAACAGTACAGTATCCATTTGGATATGGTCTGTCATATACGACATTCGAGCAGAAGATGGGTGAACTTTCTGCAGATGGAGATTCTATCAGTGTTGATGTTACTGTTACAAATACAGGAAAAGTTCCTGGAAAAGAGGTTGTTCAATTATACTATACTCCACCATATACAAAGGGCGGGATTGAAAAATCACATGTTGTTCTGGCAGCATTTGACAAAACAGATGTGTTGAAACCGGGCGAAAGCCAGACACTTACACTGTCCTTTATGAAAGAAGATATGGCAAGTTATGATTACAAAGATGCAAAAGCCTATGTTCTGGAAAAAGGGGATTACGCGATCAAATTGAGGAAAAACAGTCATGATGTCATTGATCAGCGTACATACAAAGTAAAAGAAACTGTGGTCAATAGAGAAAGTGACCTTGTAGAAGCAACCAACCAGTTTGATGATGTGGCTGGAGATATTACTTATGTAAGCCGCGCGGACTGGGAAGGTACAATGCCAAAAGAAAAGGCAAAGGATCAGGCTCCATCTAAGGAAGTACTCAAAGCATTACAAAATACAAAGGTTGAGACAGATCCGGACGCAGAGGATATTGTATTCAAAAAACACGGACTGACTCTCAAAGATGTAAAAGGATTACCATACGATGATCCAAAATGGGAGCAGTTGTTAGAGCAGTTATCGATAAAAGATATGGAACAACTGATCGGAATGAGCGGATGGCAGTCAGTTCGGATCGGATCTGTCGGAAAACCGGAGGTATTGGATGTAGACGGACCGGCAGGACTCAACGGACTGATCAACGGAACAAAAGGAAATCAGTATACAAGTGCGGTTGTAGTGGGCTCAACATGGAATACAGAGTTACCGGAAGCATTTGGTGAGGCTTTGGGTGATGAAGCGTATGCGAACAAAGTATCTGGAATTTATGGTCCGGCTATGAACATTCATCGTACACCATTCAGCGGAAGAAACTTTGAATATTATTCAGAGGATGCATTATTGTCCGGTAAGATGGGAGCAGCAATGGTTCGCGGCTGCAACGAGAAAAATGTGTATACCTATATCAAACATTTCGCATTGAATGACCAGGAGACAAATGCGATCGGCGGTGCAAACTGGTGTAATGAACAAGTGATGAGAGAAATCTATCTCAAACCGTTTGAGCTTTCTGTCAAAGAAGGCGAGTCAAAAGCAATTATGACGACATGGAGCCGAATCGGAGCAACATGGGCAGGTGCAAGCAAACCATTGCTTCAGAATGTTTTAAGAGACGAATGGGGATTTGAAGGATTTGTCATCACAGATAATGCGATGATGGGCGATTTTCAGAACGCAGATCAGGCAATTGCAGCAGGAAATGATATGATGCTGAGTTCTACTCAAAAGGAGATCACCATCGATGAGACAGCCGAAGGCCGTCAGCTCATGAGAAAAGCCTGTCACAACATTTTATATGTAGTTGCAAACAGCAATGCGCTGGAACATGCAAGAGTGGGAGTTCCGGGATGGATTTACGGATATGTTGCATTTGATGCCGTGATGCTGGGACTGATTGCACTTGGATTTATGGGCTGTACAAAAAAGAAAAAAGTAAAAGTGAAAAAAGAGAAATGTTAAATATATTGAATCAATTATAGAAGATAAGAGAGCAATACTCTTTCTATATTTGTAAAAAATCCGAGAGGAATCCTTTAATATGTGGATTCTTTTCGGATTTTTTGGGTATTTTTAAGAAAGCAGAAGTTCGTAAGTATACTCAGGGCAGACTTTATTTTCTCCGCGTTTGACATAGCTGCCTGTGTGAACAACTTTAAATCCCAATTTTTTGACGACACCATTTGAAGCGGCATTGTCCGGATCAATCTTAACCGAGATCCGTTTTCCGTTATGTGCTTTTGCGTAGGCGATCATACCCTGTATCATCTCTGTGGCATAGCCTTTGCGCCAGTGTAATTTGTTGACACAGTAGGCAATATCATATACAGTTTGATCTTTCAGAGGGATAAAACTGCAGGTTCCGATTCGTTCCCCTGTAGTTTTTGATTCTGCGATCAAATAGCAGCAGATGGGATCGTCTCCTAATGCTTCTATTTCTTTTACATATTCCGGATCAATCGTTTCCAGAGCAGGATCGCCGAGATATTCTCCCATTTCGGGATCGTTCCAGATACTGATTGCAAATAAGGCATCATCTTTTGTGAAAGGACGCAAATATAAGCGATTGGTTTCGATTTTTTCAATATTCATAGTGAGTCTCCTTTGCGATGTTTTATTTTATGAAATGGTGTCAGTAATTTCTTTAAGTATACCATAGAGAAAATCGCAGTGTTTTCTTTTTTTAGAAAAAATTTTTATTTTATTTATAGATTCACCAGAAATTCTATGTTAGACTATAGCTATATCGGATGCCAAACACGCTGATATCACAGCAGTCGAAAAATCTTTCAGGCGTATTGCCTTATCTTAAGCATCCAGATTCAAATCAGTATTCTGATTCAAGAGCAGTTTCAAAAAATCAATCAATCAACAAAAGGAGAAGTATGTGTATGTCAGAAACATTAAAACAATTATTTCCGAATATTCGGACCGAAGAAGCAATTATAGGAGAGATCAAGAGTGATGAGAATCTGCTCGCAGAATATGAGAGCTGGACAGAACTACAGCAGGGAGATTTTCTGAAGTTCTGTTCAGGGATGCGGGGAGTCAAGGTGTTGTATGACGGGTTTGGAAAGGAGATATTAAGCCCGATCTATCATCCGGAGCGACTGGAGGAGCTGTTGTCCTGTATCCTGGAGACAGAAGTGAAGATCCGTCAGGTTATACCAAGTGACGGAACGAGAATTGCAGATGAGCAGAGTCTTGTTATTATGGATATTGTGGTAGAGCTCATGGACGGAAGTCTGGCGAATGTAGAGATTCAGCGTATCGGATATCTTTTTCCGGGAGAACGGTGTGCGTGCTATTCCGCCGATCTGCTTCTTCGGCAGTATAAGAGTGTCAAGAGCAGAAAAAAGAGAAATTTTACATATCGTGATGTGAAAAATGTATATACAATCGTATTTATCGAAAAAAGTACAAAAGAATTTCAGGAATTTCCGAATACCTATATCCATCGGGCAAAGCAGCAGTTTGATACCGGACTTTCTGTGAATCTGCTGCAGGAATACGTTTTGGTGCCGCTTGACATTTTCCGGAAAACCACGCACAATAAAATTATCGAAAACAAGCTTGATGCATGGCTTACCTTTTTAAGTAATGATACTTCGGAAAAAGTAAAAGAGCTGGTCGAAAAGTATCCCGAATTTAGAGACATGTATCAGGAAATTTATGACATTTGTGAGAATGTAGAAGAGGTGGTACGTATGTTTTCAAAAGAATTGCAGGAACTGGACCGTAATACGGTGAAGTTTATGATTGAAGAGCAGGAGAGAGAAATTAAGGCGCAGAAGGAGCAGCTAAGGCAGAGTGAAGAAGAGTTGCAGAAGAGTCAGGAGCAGCTGAAGAAGAATGAAGAAGAGTTGCAGAGGAGTCAGGAGCAGCTGAAGCAGAGTGAAGAAGAGTTGCAGAAGAATCAGGAGCAGCTGAAACAAAATGAAGAAGAGTTACAGAAGAGTCAGGAGCAGTTAGCACAAAAGGATGCACAGATTGCCAGACTTCTGGCTCAGATTGAAGAGAAAGATACGTAGTTGTTGGTCCATTTATGATGATAGAACAACCAGTTGTGCAGAAATCTCCCCGTTTCTACGGATTTGTGATAGAGTAGTCTTCAGAAAAATGAAGAGATAAAGAAGTGAAAGGTGAGAAATATGAAACACGCAGAAATCATTGCGAAAATGACAGTTGAAGAGAAAGCAGCGATATTGAGTGGAGCGTCCGAGTGGGAGTCAAGAGAGATCAAACGACTTGGAATTCCGGCGGCGTTTTTTTCAGATGGTCCTCATGGAGTGAGGAAACAGGAAGGAGAAGGCGACCATCTCGGATTGAATGCATCTGTTCCGGCTACCTGTTTTCCGACGGCAGCTACGATTGCAAACAGTTGGGACGAATCGTTGGGTGAAGAGATTGGAAAGGCTCTTGGAGAAGAAGCATCAGCATTAGGCGTAGATGTACTTTTGGGACCGGGACTGAACATTAAGCGAAGTCCTCTGTGTGGAAGGAATTTTGAATATTTTTCTGAAGATCCTTATCTGGCGGGAAAGATGGCTGCATCTTATGTAAGAGGAATCCAGAGTCAGGGAATCTATGCATGTCCGAAGCATTTTGCGGTTAACAGCCAGGAGCTTCGCAGGATGGCAATGAATTCGGTATTGGATGAGCGGACACTGAGGGAGATTTATCTGACTGGGTTTGAAATTGCGATTAAAGAAGGAAAAGCAAAATCCATCATGACCAGTTATAACGAGGTCAATGGAGTCTATGCAAATGAAAATGAGCATTTGTTAAAAGAGATTTTAAGAGAAGAGTGGGGATTTGACGGACTTGTAGTCACTGACTGGGGGGCTTCGAACGACCATGTAAAAGGAGTTGCCTGTCGCTCTAATCTTGAGATGCCGGCGCCTGGACTGGATGCGGCACGAGAAGTTCTGGCAGCGTTAGAAGAGGGAAGACTTTCCATGGAAGAACTGGATCAGTGTACGGACGATCTTCTGGACGTAGTACTGACACTGGAAAAGAACAGAGAAAAACGTGTGCGTGAATTTGACAGAGAAGCTCACCATACGCTTGCGAAAAAAGCTGCAAGAGAGAGTATTGTGATGCTCAAGAATGAAGAAAAACCGTTCCAGCTGCTTCCTCTCAAAGAAAATACAAGAGTGGCACTGATCGGGGACTTTGCATCTGTTCCTCGTTACCAGGGGGCAGGTTCTTCTCTGGTGAATCCAACGAAAGTAGAAACAATGGAGCAGATGATCAGCAACTATCCGATTCAGTGTATCGGTACAGCGAAAGGATATCAGAGAACAGGAGAAGCAGATGAAGTACTGAAAAAGGAAGCAGTGAATCTTGCAAAGATGGCAGATGTGGTTATTTACTGCTTCGGTCTGGATGAATTGAGCGAATCAGAAGGTCTGGATCGTACGCATATGCGGATTCCGCAGAATCAGGTGGAGCTTCTGGAAGCAATGGCAAAAGTAAACTCCAATATTGTAGGTGTATTAAGTGCGGGATCTGCAGTTGAGATGCCGTGGCATTCCTGCTGTAAGGCATTGCTGCACGGATACCTTGGCGGACAGGCTTCTGCAGGAGCCATGCTGGATGTGCTGACCGGAAAAGCCAATCCGTCCGGAAGACTCAGTGAGACATATCCGGTTCGCTATGAAGATACTCCGGCATTTAAATATTTTCCAAGTACAGAGCGTAATTCGGAATATCGGGAGAGTCTGTTTGTTGGATATCGTTACTATGATACAAGTAAAGTGAGAGTGCAGTATCCGTTTGGATATGGTCTGTCGTATACATCGTTTGAATACTCAGACTTGAGAGTAACGGCGGATGGAGTTGAATTTGTACTGACCAATACCGGAAAGATGGATGGTGCAGAAGTAGCTCAGATGTACGTATGTGCACCGAAAGGAAAGATCTTCCGTCCGGATAAAGAATTAAAAGGATTCGCAAAAGTATTCCTGAAAGCAGGAGAAAGCAGAAAAGTACAGATTTTGTTTGATGATAAGACATTCCGTTACTGGAATGTAGAGACAGACAGCTGGGAAAAGGAAGCAGGAAGATATGAAATCTGTATTGGCGCATGTGCATTGGATATCCGATTGAGAGAGACACTGGAAATAGAAGGAACAACTGACACAATGCCATATGACGCTGAAAAGATGCCGTCATATTTTTCGGGAATTATCAGAGATGTACCGGATGCAGAATTTGAAGCACTTCTGAAGCAACCGATCCCGGATGGAAAGTGGAGCGGTGAACTGGGAATGAATGATGCGATCTGCCAGATGTATTATGCAAAGAGCAGACTGGCAAGAATGATCTACAAGATTCTCACAAATCTGAAAAAGAAAAGTGAGGATAAGGGAAAACCGGATCTGAATATCCTGTTTATTTATAATATGCCGTTCCGAGGGATTGCAAAGATGACGCATGGGGCGGTCAGCATGAAAATGGCAGAGGGTATGGCGGAAGTGGTCAACGGACATTTCATGAAAGGTATGAAAAAAGTACTCGGCGGTTTCTTTGAGAACCGAAAAGCAAATAAAGAATATGAGAAAAAGCTGGGAACCGGAAAATAAGGAACCTGCGAATAAGCAAAAGGAGAAAGCCAAATCAGGACTTTCTCCTTTTGTGTTTAAGATTCTACAGGAATCAGCACCTGCAGGGTAAACCAGTTGTCTTCTGCGTGAAGTGTCATAGAGCCGCCATATTTGCGGGCTGCCTGCTGAATGCTTTTCAGTCCGTATCCGTGATAGCCTGCGTTTTGCTTTGTTGTAGTCGGAAGTTGATCTGGTTTTAAAGAAAGCGAAGTCTCCGTATAGTTTTCACACTGAATCATCAGTAATTGATTTTTCTGATACATAGACAGTGTGATCAGACGCTTTTCAGGGTCATCAAACTGGGAAACACATTCAATTGCATTGTCCAGTGCATTTCCAAAGATAGAGCAAATATCTTTGACATGCATAAAAGAAATCAGTTTTCCGTCAGCTATGCAGGTGAATGTAATATGCTTCTGCATACAGTAAGTGCTTTTGGTAGTCAGAACGACGTCCAGTACGCTGTTTCCTGTATTTGTGAGCGCTTCCTGTGTGTGGATCGCCTCCTCCATTTCCAGAAGATACTGTTCTTTTTTCTTGGGATCCTGTTCAGAACGGATCGCGATCATATAATGTTTCAGATCATGAAATTCTCTTCGTAAAAGTTCAATATTATCGATGGAAAGCCGATACTGGTCATACTGGCGCTGGAGAACAATATTCATGGCCTGATTTTCACTTCTCATACGAAGTTCTTCCCGTTTTTCCTGCATGGAAAAAAGCATGACAAGTCCCCCGAAATCTACCAGTGTCCGCACATACAGGATGGAACTTGTGGCACTGGAAAACGGCGTATTTGGCATGACGAAGCTGATGTTGCTGATGGCAAATGCTCCAAGTGCAATGAGAATTGCGCTTAGGAGTTCTTTTCCATTGACCAGCAGGCGCTCGTCAGTCGGAAAATGTCCTCTTTCCAGAAAGTAATATCCGATATAAATGCCTGTGTATAAGAGCAGCATGGTCAAAGTCGAGAATAACCGACTGTTTTTGGCGTAATTCAACGCCCACCAGACATAAAGCTGCCAGTGAAAGGACGCGGTAAATTCTGCCAGAACCAGTGCCTGTGCGCAGCAGAATCCGGCATCCAGCCAGGTAGTATCGCAGAGCAGATGCAGAAGGAGGCACATCAGAAATGCGGCTCCGATCATGCAGGGAATCCAAAAATAAATCGGAAGAGTTCCTGCAAATTCCTGATAAGCGATAAATACGAGCAAGCTTCCGGCAAGGGAAACCGGCAGTTTCCACCCGGTTACCTTTCGCCGTAAGAGAAGGACGTACAGGATGCAGGCACCCCATTCAGCAAGGGCGGTATAAATCCGGGGAGTGTCCATCAGTGCGTCTAAATTCATCGGTGTACACCTCCTATATAATCAGTCAAAGCTTCCAGAAACACTTTCTTTTTTGCACGGCTGACAGGAAGTGTCGTGGAATCAGATAACAGGACATTGTTTTGTACAATACCGGTCACATGCATCAGGTGGATAAGATATGCGTTATGGCATTTGGAAAATCCTTTGTCTTTTAAAAGCGCTTCCACCTTTTTCATTGGACCGGCAGTGAGAAAATCCCCTTTTTCGGTATGGAACAGAATGTTGTGGCGTTGGCTTTCGATGTAATAAATCTGACTGATATCCAGGCGCATCTGTCCGCCTTCCACTTCGATCGTCATATAATCTTTTTGCTGTTTTTGCTTCACCTTTTTGACAGCTTTTCCGAGAATCTGAGAAAATGCAAGATAGGCGACCGGTTTTACAACATATCCCAGGGCGTCTACCAGATATCCCTGAACTGCGAACTGGATCGTAGAGGTAATAAAGATAAAAGATACATCTTCATCCAGTTCCCGGATTTTTTCAGCAGTCTTCATGCCGTCCAGATGTTTCATCTGGATATCGAGAAGAATGATATCGTAGTCTGCTTTATATTCACTTACAATGTCCAGACCATCGTGAAAGACGGAAATCTGGAAGGAAAGGGAATGTTCGGTTTCATATTGTTTCAGATACCCGGTGAGTACCTGTACATAAGAATCTTCATCTTCAACAATTGCAATTCGGATCATAGTCTCTCCTTTTTGTTTTTTATCATTTATTGGAACCAGTACTATTTTATCGGAATCCGGCAAAAAAAGCAATTCTTGTTACGATTGCGCATGGATAGGCGGGGATTGATGTGAACAGTAACGAAAGCAGGTTGAAATTCCGGGAAAAGCCAAGTATAATAAAAATACTGAAAAACAAAGAAGAGAGGTTTTTGAGTGAAGGAGGTAAGTATGGCCGAACAATATCATGGTATGGCAATTGGAATATTTGAACTGGACAGTGAGTGCGCATGTTTTGTGGCACTGGATGCGGCGGCAAAGGCAGCAGCAGTACAGATTCAGGGAGTGGAGAGAAACCGTCTGGGAGCAGGTGCCTGTGTGAAGATGCGGGGAAGTATTTCGGATGTGAAAGCCGCAATGGAAGTGGCGATCCGGACGGCAGAGCCGATCGCAAAGGTTGTTTCACACACAGTGATCGCATCCCCATCTGAAGAGGCAGAGACAGCAATCGCAATGACCATTACAAAATAAGGAGAGAGTGATATGACATACGGAGCATTTGGACTGGTAGAAGTTCTGGGAGAGGCGAATGCGGTTCTGGTACTGGATCGGATGTTAAAAACTGCAGAAGTTTTTTATGAAACACAGGATACAAAGTGCGGCGGACATGCACTGATTTTTGTAAGCGGCAGTGTATCGGCTGTTAAGGCAGCAGTGGAGAGTATAAAAGAAGCGCCTCCGTGTAAGGTGTTTCAGACAGCAGTGATCTCCAATCCATCACAGGAGATGGTTCAGATCGTAGAAGACTTCAAAGCCAGAAATAAAAAGTAAAAGAGTGTATGAAAAAGGACAGCAGCCGTATGGGAAGCTGTCCTTTTTCGATTTTATGCTGCTTTGGTAAGGTCGGACAACGGACGGAAGGTATATCCCATTTCCTCCCATTTTGAGAGGAGCTCCTCCATAATTTCTCCGTTGGTCTTTGATGTATTGTGAAGCAGTACGATCGCTCCAGGATGAACGCGGGAAAGAAGTTTGTCAAAGGCTTCTTCATGAGTAGGCTGATTATCCTGCTGCCAGTCTACATAGGCAAGACTCCAGAAAAATGTCTGGTACCCCAACTGTTTTGCCATTTTCAGATTTTCAGTACTGTAGATACCTTGTGGTGGACGGTAATATTTGATCATGTCAGTGCCGGTGATTTCTTTATAGAGAGATTCTACGCCGGAAAGTTCTTTTTGAAAATTTTCGACAGAGGAAATCTTAGACATATCCGGATGACTGAGTGTATGATTGGCCACTGTATGCCCTTCTTCTGTCATGCGACGGATCAAATCCGGATTATCCCGGACAAAGTTTCCCACAACAAAGAAAGCAGCAGGAGCCTGATGTTTTTTCAGCGCATCTAAAATAGCTGGCGTAGCGCCGTTTTCATACCCGCAGTCAAAGGTCAGATATAAAATTTTTTCATCCGTATCCTGCGCGTAGTAAGCATCATATTGCTTCAGCTCTTCAATCGAAGCGTTGGCAGTGGGGAGTGTTCCTTCCTCTGGAAAACTAAGGCCCCAGTTTTCAGAGGTTGAGAGAACCGGGCCGGATACCGGATGAATGCCAAGGGAAAGTTCGGCTTTTCCGGCAAGAGAACCGAGTAAAAAGGCAAGTGTAAGAAGTAAAAGACGACGAAAACAGACAAACAGAATTTTTTTGTCATGCGTGCTAATGTTCATAGAAAAGCTCCGGAACGTTGTTTTTGCTACTATATTCGAGAAAACAGGGAAATATGCTTACAGTAGACTTTTGGAGAAAAGAGTGATACAGTTAATGCAGAAAATGAATGGAAAATCAGAGGTGACATATGAAAAAAGCGGCATTATTTTTTGATATTGACGGAACGATATTAAGTGAAAAAACAAAAGAGATTCCAAAGAGCGCGATCGAGGCACTTTTGGTGGCGCAGAAAAAAGGACATCTTTTATTTATCAATACAGGGAGAACTATGTGCTCGATTCCGGCACAGTTAAAGCAGTTCATGTTTGACGGATATTTATGCAGATGAGAAAAGCAATCTTCAGGAATTTTTTACGTTTATCGAGGAAGATATGGAAGCAATCGACCGCGGAGGCAATACCTATGAAATTGTGCAGAAAGGCTACAGTAAAGGAACTGCCTGCGATGTAATCCTGAAAAAATTCGGAATGGAACTGGATCAGGCATATGTATTTGGAGACAGTATGAATGATCTTTCCATGTTTCAGTATGCGAAGCATACGATTGCCATGGGAAATCATGCAAAAGGACTGGATCCTTTTACAGAGTATGTGACAACAGAGGTAGAGAAAGACGGGATTGCGCAGGCAATCCGCCATTACGGTTTAGATTAAAAAGGAGCGGCTTATGAAATTATTTGTATACAGTTACAGGACATTTGATGAGGATGTGTATTTTCGGGAATTTTCAAAGGAATATGGGGTAGAACTGGGAATCTGTCATCAGGGACCGTCCATGGAAAATGCACACCTGTCAGAAGGATATGACTATATCAGTATTCTTACCAGCAAAATCGACGCAGCGCTGGTAAGACGATTCCGGGAACTGGGAGTCAAAATGATCTCCACCCGGACGATCGGTTATGACCATATCGATCTGGATGCAGCAAGAGCGTGCGGGATGAAGGTCAGCAATGTGACATACTCACCGGAATGTGTGGCAGATTATACGATGCTTTTAATCCTGATGTCCATTCGAAAAATGAAACGGATTCTGCAGCGGGCAGAGCTCAACGACTTTTCATTGCCGGGAATCCAGGGAGGAGAACTGCATAATTTTACAGTGGGCGTCATCGGAACCGGCAAAATAGGGCAGGCTGTCATCCGGGATCTGAGTGGATTTGGCTGTAAGATCTATGCGTATGATGTCTATCGTTCAGAGAGTGTAAAAGAATATGCAGACTATGTGGAAAACGTGCAGGAAATTTATCAGAAGTGTGATCTAATCACACTGCATATGCCATTATTTGAGTCCAATTTCCATATGATCGATGAAAAGGCAATGGCGCAGATGAAAGATGGTGTAGTTCTGATCAACACGGCAAGAGGTGGTCTGATCGATACCAAAGCGCTGATCAAAGGTCTGGAAACAGGAAAAGTCGGTGCAGTAGGTCTGGATGTGATCGAGGATGAATTTGGATTGTATTATAAGGATCTGAAATCGAAGTGCTTAAGTAAGCATGATCTGTGTATCCTGAGAAGTTTTCCTAATGTAGTTGTGACACCACATATGGCATTTTATACCGACCAGGCAGTCAGTGATATGGTGAAAAATTCGATTTTGAGCTGTTGTCTGAATGAGCGGGGAGAGGAAAATCCCTGGGAAGTAAAATAATAAAAATGGACCGTGCATGAAAAAAGATTCGTGTACGGTCCGTTTGAGTTTAAGAAAAATAGAGCTCTTTGATCTTCTCCACAGGCATCTCCTGCCCGGTCCACAGCTTGAATGCCTCCGCCCCCTGGTACAGCAGCATATAGAGTCCGTTGAAAGTCGGACATCCAGCTTCTCTGGCAAGGCGCAGCAGTTTTGTCTCTTTCGGATTGTAGATCACATCGGAAACGATCAGGTCTTTGTGGAAAAAGGACGGATCGTTGATAATGGAAGCGTCTGTATTCGGAGCCATGCCCACAGAAGTTCCGTTGGTCAGGATATAGCTGTCTGCAATCTCTCTTCGAAGGATGGAATCATCTTCAAAATCAAACAGTTGTACCGTACAATTTGTTCGCTCATTTAATGTCTGAACAATCTGCTCGGCGCGCATATAAAACTGGTCATGGATACTGAATACGGAAATCTCTGACAATCCGTCCAGTGCTGCCTGAACCAGAATGGAGGTAGCAGCTCCGCCTGCCCCGAGAAGTGTCATCTTTTTTCCAATCAGATCGTATCCGGCATCCTTTGCTGCGAGCAGGTATCCGGTACCATCCGTTGTATGTCCGGTCAGAATTCCGTTGTCATTCACGACGGTATTGACTGCCTGAGAGATTTCCGCAGCCGGAGAGAGTCGGTCACAGAGCTCACACATTTTATTTTTATCCGGCATGGTCAGATTGAAGCCACGTACGTTCATGGCGCGAAGTCCGTCCACGGCAGCGGCCAGTTTGTCAGTTCCCACATCGAATGCGAGGTAGACATAGTCAAGTCCCAGATGTTCAAAAGAAGCGTTGTGCATCATGGGAGAGATGCTGTGTGCAACAGGGCTTCCGAGCAGTCCTGTCAGTCCGGTGTGTCCGGTAATCTGTTTCATAAGTGGGTTCCTCCTGTTTTAAATTTCGTCTGCCTGATCAAAGAATGTAAGATCGGCAGGGTATACATAACTGTCACCGATCTGGTGAAGGAGCACCAGATTCAGATGATTGTTCAGATTTTTCTTATCCAGTGAGATGGCATCCATAAGATCACTCATCGGCAGATGACAGGTGTCCGGAAGACCGTAGGCATCCAAAATCAGCCGGATCTTTTGGGCAGTACCTGGCTGGCACAAGTTTTTTTCTTCGGCAAGCTTACTGATCTGATACATACCGATGCCGACGGCTTCCCCATGGCTTTCCCGCTCATAGTGGAAATATTGTTCGATCGTGTGTGCAAGCGTGTGACCGAAATTTAAAAGCATCCGCTCCCCGGTATCGAACTGATCGTTTTCCACAACCTGACGTTTGATGTCCACACAGCGGAAGATGATCTCAGGAAGAATGTCCTGCAGGTTTTCAAAAGAACCACGTTCTTTTAACGTCTCAAACAGGGCAGCGTCTCTGATACAGCCGTATTTGATGACCTCGCCCATTCCATCCATAATAAAGTGTTCAGGAAGAGTGCGAAGAACTTGAGGATCGATCAGCACCAGTTTTGGGTGATAAAAAGCTCCTACCAGATTTTTTCCCTGCGGGAGATCCACCGCAACCTTTCCGCCAACGGAAGAATCCACCTGTGCGAGCAGGGAAGTCGGAATCTGCACGAAACGGATCCCTCTTAAATAACTGGATGCGGCAAAACCCGCGAGATCTCCGATCACACCTCCGCCCAGAGCAATCACCAGATCACTGCGGGAAAACTTCTGCTTTAGCAGTGCATTGTAAAGCACGGGGAGTGTCTCAAAGGCTTTGGTAGGTTCTCCGTGTGGAAGGACCAGCTCGTGTACTTCATAGTCACGGAGGGAAGTTTTCAACTTCTCTCCGTAAAGTGGAAATACATTGTCATCAGAGATGATCAGAATCTTTTTCCCGGAAAAGCAGGAGGAAATATAAGAACCTGCCTTGTCCAGAATGTTGTTTTCAATATAAATCGGATAGCTGTTGTCTCCTAAATGTACTGTCAGCTTCAAAAATATCCCTCCTTGTTTTGCCTGCTTAAACTTGTTTTCCGACAACCTGGGCGATCTGGCGGATCTGTGTCAGAAGAGTTGTGTATTTTTCTGGTTTCAGAGACTGTGCGCCGTCACAGAGTGCACATTCCGGATCATTGTGAACCTCAATCATCAGTCCATCTGCTCCGGCTGCTACAGAAGCTTTTGCCATCGGCTCTACCAGCCACCATTTACCTCCGGCATGGCTTGGATCAATAATAATTGGAAGGTGTGTCTTTTTATTCAGAACCGGGATGCTCTGCAGGTCCAGAGTATTTCTGGTGTACGTCTCGAATGTACGGATTCCGCGTTCACAGAGGATGACATTCTCGTTTCCGGCTGCCATGATGTACTCTGCGGACATGATCCACTCTTCATAGGTCGCGTTCAGGCCTCGTTTTAAAAGAATTGGACGATCCAGCTGTCCGAGCTGCTTGAGTAAATCAAAGTTCTGCATATTGCGGGCTCCGATCTGGATAAGGTCTACCTTTTCGTTGAAGACATCCAGGTGATCCGGAGACATCAGTTCTGTTACGATCGGAAGTCCGGTCTCCTCTTTGACTGCACAGAGGATGTCAAGTCCTTCCAGTCCGAGTCCCTGGAAGGAATACGGGCTTGTTCTCGGTTTGAAAGCGCCACCGCGCAGCATATTGGCTCCGGCAGCTTTGACAGATTTTGCGATTCCAAGAACCTGCTCGTAGGATTCTACAGAACACGGACCTGCGATCAGTGCCAGATTGTCTCCGCCGACTTTGACACCGGATACATCAATAATAGAATCCTCCGGATGAAAGGCGCGGTTGGAAAGCTTATAAGGTTCCTGTACATGCATGACTTTGTCAACGGAAGCGTCTACTTCAAAAAGACGTGCATCCAGGCGGGTCGTATCTCCGATACACCCGATAATGGTCATCTCCTGTCCGCGGACAATGTGGGTATCCAGACCGTTTCGTTTGATCTGATGTTGAACTCTGGCAATATCCTTGTCAGAGGTATTTGGCTTTAATACGATAATCATAAATCGATCCTCCAGTTATTTGAATTAATACTGTAAAATTTTAGTTGTTTAAAGTGCGAAACTAAAAATATCATAAAACAATCAGGGTGGATTGTCAATGTTTTCCGGGGAATTTTCGATTTTATTTTGGGAATGGCAGAAAACGTGGTAGAATAAAAACGTGAATGAGAAAAAAAGAATGAGAGAAGGGACGTTATGAAAACGAATGATGTGTGGAAACGCGCACGTAGAATACCTGTTATGCTGATCACAGAAGGGCTCTGCGTCGGTCTTGTCGGCGGATTTGTCGTGCTGCTTTACCGAGTGGCGCTGACTTTTGCGGGAGACTGGCTTGTAAAGATTCTTTCTTATATGAAAGGAAATCCATTTCGATGTGTGGTGTGGTTTTTGATTTTGGCAGCGCTTGCATGGATTGTGGGAAAACTGGTGAAGTGGGAACCGATGATCTCAGGAAGCGGGATCCCTCAGGTGGAAGGGGAGATAGCAGGGAGGCTTTCCCAAAACTGGAAACGCGTGCTGCCGGCAAAATTTGCAGGAGGCTTTTTGTGTATGATGGGTGGTCTTTCTCTTGGAAGAGAAGGTCCGTCGATCCAACTTGGAGCCATGGCAGGACAGGGGATATCCAGAGCTTTGGGACGGGGAAAAAGAGAAGAGAAGTTTTTGATGACTTGCGGGGCGAGTGCGGGACTTTCTGCTGCTTTCCATGCACCGCTGGCAGGTATGATGTTTGCGGTAGAAGAGATCCATAAAACATTTTCAATCCCGATTCTTCTTCCGGTCATGACAGCTTCGGTGACGGCTGATTATATTGCTTCCCACATTCTTGGCCTAGATCCGGTATTTCGATTTCAGATCACGGAATATCTGCCGCAAAACTATTACTGGCTTTTGATCCTTTTGGGAATTTTGGTAGGTGTATCCGGTGTGTTTTATAATTGGGGGATGTTAAAGGCCCAGGAATTGTATCGCAAAATTCCGTTTATGAAAGAAACAGGCCGTCTGTTGATCGCCTTTCTGACTGCGGGAGTATTGGGGATTGTGATGCCGTGGGTATTGGGAAGTGGTTCGGGCTTGATCGTCAGCCTGACACAGGGTGAAATGGTATTGGGGATGGTTGTGCTGACGCTGGTTATGAAGTTTTTATTTTCCGCAGTCAGCTTTGGCTCCGGAGCGCCGGGAGGAATTTTCTTTCCGCTTTTGATATTAGGCGCTTTGATCGGAGCAGTATTTGCCATGGCGGGGGTCGAATTTTTTGGCTTGGCTCCGGTGTATGTCAACAATTTTGTACTGCTTGGGATGACCGGATTCTTTACAGCGATTGTAAGAGCACCGCTGACGGGGATTATCCTGTTATTTGAAATGTCCGGAAGTATCAGTCAGATGCTTTCCCTGTCGATCGTGTCGGTAACGGCATATATTGTGGCAACGTTGATGCGCTCAGAGCCGATTTATGACAGTCTTTTGAAGAGAATTCTCAAAGCGGATACTATAGTGCATGACAAATGAAACAACTTATGGTATACTTCATTTTAGAATATGCGTATGTGGCAGAGATGCCAGATGCCAAAGAGATTTGAAGGAGCCAGACAGATGAAAAGAGTATTGTTAAAACTGAGCGGCGAAGCACTTGCCGGGGATAAAAAGACAGGATTTGATGAGGAAACCTGTATTGGAGTTGCAAATCAGGTAAAACAGCTTGTAGATCAGGGGATTCAGGTTGCAATCGTGACAGGCGGCGGAAATTTCTGGAGAGGCCGTACCAGTGAGACGATTGACCGTACCAAGGCTGATCAGATCGGAATGCTTGCAACGGTGATGAACTGCATTTATGTATCAGATATTTTCCGGCATGTGGGGATGAAGACAGAAGTATTCACTCCATTTGTATGCGGAGCATTTACCTCTCTGTTTTCGAAGGATGCAGCAGTTGCAGCCATGGAGTCAGGAAAAGTGATCTTTTTTGCCGGAGGAACCGGACACCCGTATTTTTCTACAGATACAGGAGCTGTCCTGCGTGCGATCGAGATTGAAGCAGATGCGATGCTTCTGGCAAAAGCAATTGATGGGATCTATGACAGTGATCCAAAGGTGAATCCGGAGGCTAAAAAATATGATGAGATTTCCATTCAGGAGGTGATCGATCAGAAGCTGGCAGCAGTAGATCTGACAGCCTCTATTCTGTGCCTTGAGAACAAAATGCCGATGTTGGTATTTGGATTAAATGAAAAAAATAGTATTGTGGAGACAATGAGCGGTACATTTACCGGAACAAAAGTGACCGTATAAGGAGGACAAAAAAATGGATGAAAAATTAAAAGTATATGATGACAAGATGACAAAGACGATCAACAATCTGGGAAGTGAGCTTGCAGCGATCCGTGCAGGACGTGCCAATCCACATGTGCTGGATAAGCTGACTGTAGACTATTATGGAGTACCGACTCCGATCCAGCAGGCTGCCAATGTATCTGTACCGGAAGCACGTATGATCCAGATTCAGCCATGGGAAAAGAGCATGTTAAAAGAGATTGAGAAAGCAATTCTGATGTCTGACATCGGAATCAATCCGACCAATGACGGAACAGTTGTGCGTCTGCTGTTCCCGGAACTGACAGAAGAGCGAAGAAAAGAGCTTGTAAAAGATGTCAAGAAAAAAGGTGAGGCAGCAAAAGTTGCCATCCGCAACATTCGTCGTGACGGAAATGATGCATTCAAAAAGCTCAAAGGAACAGAGGTTTCCGAGGATGGAATTAAGGATCTGGAAGATTCTCTTCAGAAGCTGACAGACAAATACATTGCAGAAGTAGATAAGGCAGTGGAAGCAAAATCCAAAGAAGTGCTGACAGTTTAGAGCACAGCCTGTATGTCAGGCAAATATTACGAAATAGCAGGAGGGGCAGATGTGAAGAAGCCCCTCTTTTCCATCTTATGAATGGAAGTTCTGCAAAAAGGAGGAAATACAATGAACGTACCGCAGCATGTTGCGATCATTCTGGACGGAAACGGACGATGGGCAAAAGCAAAGGGAATGCCCAGAAATTATGGCCATGCGCAGGGCAGCAAGAATGTAGAGCGAATCTGTGAGGAAGCATGGAGAATGGGGATCAAGTACCTGACGGTGTATGCGTTTTCCACAGAGAACTGGAACCGGCCGGATAGTGAAGTCAGTGCACTGATGAAGCTTTTGCGCAATTATATGAAGACCTGTTTAAAGACAGCAGCAAAAAATGATATGAAGGTGCGGGTTTTAGGAGATATCGAAGCACTGGATGACGATATCAGAACGAGGATTCTGGAACTTGAGGAAGCGACGAAGAATAACGGGGGATTGAATTTTCAGATCGCGTTGAATTATGGCAGCAGGGATGAGATGCTCCGTGCGATGCGCCGTCTGGCAAGAGACTGTGCGGATGGAAAAGTCGTGCCAGAGGAGATTGATGAGACACTGTACGAGTCTTATCTGGATACCCATGGGATTCCAGATCCGGATCTTTTGATCCGTACCAGCGGAGAATTGCGCCTTTCGAATTATTTATTATGGCAGCTGGCGTACACCGAATTTTACTTTACGGATGTTCCGTGGCCGGATTTTACAAAAGAGGAATTAGAAAAGGCAATTGCGCAGTATAATAAAAGAGACAGAAGATACGGCGGTGTGAAGGAGGAAGAAGATGTTTAAGACACGTCTTTTAAGTGGAATCCTCTTGGTGGTGATCGCACTTGTTACAGTGATCACGGGAGGAAATGTACTGTTTGCGACTCTGTTTCTGATCAGTATGATCGGAGTATACGAGTTGTACAGAGTATTTGAGATTCAGAACAAGGCAGTGGGAATCTGCGGATTTTTATTTGCCGCAGGGTATTATGGATTGTTGTATGCAAAACCGCTTCTGCCGGATGCGACAGACTGGTTTATGCTGTTGTTCATGGCATTTGTGATCTGTCTGATGGCAGTTCTTGTATTTGCTTATCCGAGGTATCGGACTGAGCAGATACTGGCAGCGTTTTTCGGGGTATTTTATGTGGCAGTGATGTTGTCTTACATTTATCAGACAAGAATTCTGCCGGGCGGTGTCTTCCAGGTATGGCTGGTGTTTATCTGTGCCTGGGGATGTGATACCTGCGCATATTGTGTGGGGATGCTGATCGGTAAGCATAAGATGGCACCGAAGCTGAGTCCGAAGAAGTCTGTGGAAGGCGGAATCGGCGGAATCGTGGGAGCAGCGCTGATCGCAGTTCTCTATGCACTTGCAATCAACCACTGGGGCAATGCAGGAGTCAGTGTGGCCAGCTTTGCAATGATTGGTGCAGCAGGCGGTGCGATTTCCCAGATCGGAGATCTGGCAGCATCCGCGATCAAGAGAAATCATGACATCAAAGATTACGGAAAGTTGATACCGGGACACGGTGGGATTCTGGACAGATTTGACAGTATTATTTTCACGGCACCGATCATTTTTTATCTTTCCGTGCTTCTTTAAGAAAGAAGGAAAACAGATATGAAAAAAATAGCAATACTTGGTTCGACCGGCTCTATCGGAACTCAGACACTGGAAGTCGTAAGAGAAAATCAGGATATCGAGGTCACGGCGCTGGCGGCCGGAAGTAATATCGGGCTTCTGGAAGCGCAGATCCGTAAGTTTCATCCGGTGCTGGCAGCGGTGTGGGACGAAGCAAAAGCCAAAGAACTCAGAGAGAATGTCAAAGATCTGGATGTGAAGGTAGTATCCGGAATGGACGGACTCATAGAAGTGGCAGTACAGCAGGATGCAGAAATCCTGGTGACAGCGATCGTAGGAATGATCGGAATCCTGCCGACGATCGAGGGAATCAAGACAGGAAAGGATATCGCACTGGCGAATAAAGAGACACTGGTGACAGCAGGACACATTATTATGCCGCTGGCAAAGGAGTACGGAGTTTCCATTCTTCCGGTAGACAGTGAGCACAGTGCCATTTTTCAGTCTTTGCAGGGAGGACAGCACAAGGCGCTGCATAAGATCCTGCTCACAGCGTCCGGCGGACCATTTCGAGGGAAAAAGAGGGAAGAGCTTCTTCATATCCAGGTAGAAGATGCCCTGAAGCATCCTAATTGGGAGATGGGACGCAAGATCACAATCGACTCTTCCACGATGGTCAACAAAGGATTGGAAGTGATCGAAGCAAAGTGGCTGTTTGATGTATCTGTGGATCAGATCCAGGTTGTCGTACAGCCGCAGAGCATCATTCACTCCATGGTAGAGTATGTGGACGGGGCAGTGATCGCACAGCTTGGAACACCGGATATGAAACTACCGATCCAGTACGCATTGTATTATCCGGAAAGAAGATATCTTCCGGGAGATCGGCTGGATTTTGGGACACTTTCCCAGATCACGTTTGAACGTCCGGATATGGAGACTTTTTATGGCTTGAAACTGGCATACGAGGCGGGAAAAATTGGAGGTTCTCTTCCAACGGTATTCAATGCAGCCAACGAGCGTGCGGTTGCTATGTTTTTGAATCGGGAGATTGGCTATCTGCAGATTCCGGAGATCATTGCCGGCTGTATGGAGATGCACAAAGTGATTGCAGATCCAACCGTAGAAGAGATTCTTCAGACAGAGCAGGAAACTTATGAATATATCAAAAACAGGTGGTAGTATATGGGTATTATTTTAGCAATCCTTCTGTTCAGCTTGATCATCATCATCCATGAACTGGGACATTTTACGTTGGCAAAGTTAAACGGGATCCGTGTAGATGAATTTTCATTGGGAATGGGGCCGACTCTGTTTGGCTGGGAGTTTAAGGGGACCAAGTTCAGTTTAAAGCTCCTTCCGCTTGGAGGCGCCTGTATGATGGGAGAAGATGATGCAGATGATCAATCAGAAGGCAGTTTTAACAGCAAATCTGTGTGGGCCAGAATCTCGGTCATTGCAGCAGGACCGGTGTTTAATTTCATTCTGGCACTTCTGATGTCTGCAATTTTAGTCGGAGCAGCGGGATATGCGGTTCCGGTGATACAGGAAGTGGAACCCGGATCTTCGGGAAGTGAACAGGGGCTGAAAAAGGGAGACGTGATCACGCAGATCAATGGAAAGAACATTCATATTTATGAAGAGTTTCAGCTTTACAATCTGACACATGGCAAGGAAGATACAGCAGAATTGACCGTTGAGCGGGATGGAAAAGAACAGACCATCCAGATGGAAAAGAGACTGTTTCAAGATGAAACGACAAAAAGAATGGGATTCACTTATTCGGCAGATGTGGAGAAGCCGGGCTTTTTCAAAAGCATCCAGTACGGTGCATACACGGCAAAATACTGGGTAGAGTACACCCTGGAGTGTCTGAAAATGCTTCTGACCGGGCAGGTCGGTGTAAACCAGCTCTCCGGTCCGGTAGGTATTGTGGATGTTGTCAATGATACTTACGATGCAGCAGCGCCGTCCGGATGGTCAGCGGTGATCTTAAGTATGATGAATCTGGGAATTTTAATCTCAGCCAACTTAGGGGTGCTGAACTTGCTTCCGATCCCGGCGCTGGACGGCGGACGTCTGGTATTCCTTTTAATCGAGGCGGTGAGAAAGAAACGGATTGCGCCGGAAAAAGAAGGAATGGTGCATTTTATCGGATTTGCAGCATTGATGGCATTGATGGTATTTGTGATGTACAATGATATCATGAGGTTATTTTAGATAAATAAGGAATGAGAAAAAACGTCTCTGCAAGGTGATAAGGCAGAGGCGTTTTTTTAGATATCCGGCTCTATGTTATTTTTTTAATCTGCTTTGCATATAGTTAGAAGAAACAGGAAAAAAGGAATATCCATATGAATGACAATAGAAATCGAAGAGGAACTGTACAGAATATCCGAATGCAGCAGGAGCACATAGACAAGGGAAAACTCCAGATCCAGATTACATCACAAGTGACGGCTTTTCCCATCCAGAATGCGCAGGTTTCCATTTCTTATACCGGAGTTCCGGAAAATACTCTGGAAAAGCTGCAGACAGATTCATCCGGGCAGACAGAAGAAATCGAACTGGCGGCACCGCCCATCGAGTACAGCCTGAACCCGGAATCGGATCAGCAGCCCTATTCCGAATATACACTGAATGTGGAGGCGGAAGGATTTGAACCGGTGAGTATCTCAGGGGCAGAGATTCTGGCAGATGTGACGGCGATTCAAAATATTTCTATGCGTCCTCAGGTTACACAGGAAGAGCCGGGAGAAGTATTCGTGATTCCTGCACATACGCTCTACGGGGAATATCCGGCGAAAATTGCGGAGGATGAGATCAAACCGGTGACGGAGTCAGGAGAGATCGTGCTCAGCCGGGTAGTAATTCCGGAATTTGTCGTTGTCCATGATGGTTCTCCGCGGGATTCCACGGCAAGAAATTACTACGTGAGATATCGGGATTACATCAAAAATGTGGCGTCCAGTGAGATTTATGCCACCTGGCCAGACAGTACGATCCGCGCGAATGTGCTGGCGATCATGTCATTTACATTGAACAGGGTATACACAGAATGGTATCGGAACAAAGGGTATGATTTTACGATTACATCGTCTACAGCATTTGATCATAAGTGGATTCCGGAACGAAATGTGTACGATACAATTTCCGCAGTAGTGGATGAGATTTTTGCAAACTATCTGTCCCGTCCGAATGTGCGTCAGCCGATCCTGACACAGTATTGTGATGGAAACAGGGTCAGCTGTCCAGACTGGATGACCTTTTTGCAACAACCGACAAAAGTCCAACAAACCCAGCAAAATCAAGGGTTTACGGCATGTGGTAGTAGTATACTTTAAGTTCGTCTTCTTCTCGATCATAGACAATTTTCTCCACAACGCTTCTAAGCACCTCATTCTTTGTCGTCGCATCTACGGAATCGGATGAGAGAATATCGTACACATTTTTTACTCTCATCAACATATCATTGTCCTCATTTTTGGTGCTTATTTTCTCTTCTTTAAGCTCAGACAGTTGTTTTTCTAGACTGTCTTTCTCTCCCTGCACAATCCGTTTATTTTCCTTGTACTCTTCCATAGTATCAATTCCATTCATGTACGCTTCTTTGATTCTCTGCAATTTCACATCGATTTTCTTGATCTGATCTTCCAGTATGGTTTTCAAATCCGCAGTATCTTCCGTTTTAACCTCAATCTTCCGGTAGGTTATTTTTCCGGTATCCAATACAGACTTAATGGATTCCAATACCGCAGGTTCCAGCTTTAGAGAGCTTATGGAGTTCTTCGCTGCACATTTTCCCTTGGAGTATCCGTAACAGCGAAAATAGCAGTATGTCTGCTTATTGTTTTCAATCTTGCAGGCAGTCATCGTTCTTCCGCACGCTGGGCATTTAACGATCCCAGATAGCCAGTGTTTGTACGTACTCACCGGTCTTGCTCCACGTGGACGGTATTCTCTCTTGTATCGCTCCTGTGCCTTATCAAACAATTCCTTACTAATGATTGCAGGTTGTTCTCCCTCAGCGATAATCCACTCGCTTTCTGGCCGGATCTCTTTCGATTCATTAATCGTCCGATTCCACCGCACCATCCCGCAGTAAGTGGGGTTCTGTAGGATATATTCGATAGACCTTCGTTCAAATTCTTTCCCATGTGATGTTTTAAAGTTATGTCTATTCAAGAGCCGTGCGATCTCAAACAGTCCCATGCCGTCATGCACATACTTTTCAAAAATCAGCTTCACGATTTCAGCCTCTTCCGGTACGATCACTGGCGGTTCTTTATGTGATACAATCTTGTACCCAAGTGGTGGGCGTGCTTGGTATCCACCTCTTTCTGCCTTCTCCTTCATTCCTCTGGTTACTTCTCCGGAGAGACGAACGGAATAATATTCGTCCATCCACTCGATGATTCGCTCTATCAGAGAGCCGAATGGGCCATCTACCAACGGTTCTGACACGCTTATGACATCCACATTGTGCTTCTTTTTGAGAAGAGACTTGTATACGATACTTTCTTCTTGGTTTCTCGCAAATCGGCTATATTTCCAGACAAGAATGGCATCTGCTGGATGATCTGATGCTTTTGCGAGTCCAATCATTTTTTGGAACTCCGGGCGCTTATCAGCTTTTCTTCCAGAAATCCCGACCTCGTAAAAAATCTTAGACACCACATACCCGTGACTCTTTGCGTAATCTTTTAACAGCTTCGCTTGAGAATCCGGGGATAATTCATCCTGTTTTCCTGTGGATACACGGACGTATCCAAAAGCGTATTTCGTTTCCATGTCGTCATCTCCTTATTTAATTTTATGCAAAAACGAGTACAAAAATAACAGCCAGCACATGAACGAATGTTCTGGATTGCAAGCTGTTTCCGAAGATGATACAATATTCTTGGATTTCAATCGCATATCTTCGGATATGTATTGCCGTCCCGGTGTTGGTAGCACTGGGGCGGTTTTTATTTTATAAAACGTGTGACGCTATAAGTCTGTTTATAGATTGCACATCTGAGTTCGAGGTGAAATCAAATTTCACTGTTCCTAATCCACTAAAACAAACAGTGAGTTCAGAGTCCATATCGAAAGTACCAGAAGTTTCAACCGAAAACGCTTGCATTTTTGAATATGGCAACGATGTATAATCTTTTTTAGATCCTGTAATACCTTGCACGTTGCATGCAATAATTCTTTTGTTTGTAAAAACAACGAAGTCTCTCATCGAAGAGTAATACCCGGCCACTTCTTCATCAGTTATAAGCAAGCTGAAAACTTCTTTCGGAATGTTCTTTTCTTTTCCTTTGCTTAATTTGAATACTTTTTTGTTCTGAAAATCAATCAATGCATGTTCCCCTTTCTTAATTCAATGCTTTATTCTTTAGTTAACTCGACCTTTTTTGTAGTTCCCATAGCGGACGATTCATAACTAATCACGCCGTCTTTGTATATAAATTCTTTTGTATCGTCACTTGATGCTAGTAACGCCATCCCTGTTTTTTCTTTATCATTTTCCGATGTCCATGCGTAATCGTTAGTTGGCTCGGTTGGCGCAACGTAAGTGCCAGCCCAGTAAAGTGATTTTGTATTTCCTCCATCAGACACCCAATTTATTTCTATTACATCATCAGAAATCGTAGCTTCTTGATATGACCCTTCGACTTCTTCTGATTTCCATGTTCCAGTTAAATCCAAAGGCTCTTTCTTCTCTTCTTTCTGGTCTGTTGTTTCTTCTGTCTTTGTTTCGGTGTCTTTGGATGGTTCGGCATCCCCACCACATGCTGTAATAGATAATGTCATAGCTCCAACTAATAACATTGCTACAATTTTCTTCTTCATTTCTTTTTTCTCACTTTCTTATGCACTTTAACACCACTTTACTCTATATAAACGCCGGAGCGGTTATATCATATTAAATCCAAATTATTAACGAGAGCAATTTTGCTCTGGTTGATTTCCGTTATATCGTATTAAATCAAAATATTCCATCAAGCCTTATAAAATATCAGAACAAATGTTCGAATAAAATGTTGATTTTTGTCCACTGAGATAGTATTATATATTCAGGGATTTCGAACAAGTGTTTTTGCAGTTAGGGGGATTGCAAAATGGATTACAAAAAACTTATAATAGAATTGGTCAACAAGTCCAACAACACTGAGATGCTGGAGCTTGTATACCGATTCTGCATAAAGCTTTTAGGCTAGGGGAAACCCTAGTCTTTTTTAATTAAGCTCTCTGCGAGCTTTTCTAGGACATCCCATTCACTTTCATCCAGCTTTGCAAGAGCTTCTACTAATCTTTTTTTAAATGTATCATTTTCCATTATAAGATCAGCAGCAAAGTCTGTAATCAACTGGTCTCTTGTTAATTGGATAAACATTTCACCGTTTCCGGTTCTTAACCATTCTTCGTTCACATTGAACTCTTTACAAATCAACTTATATAAGGATTCTTTTTGATCTGGGCGTTTCAAGCGATCGTATTCTATATTAACAATAACGCTTTCACTGACGCCAAGCCTTTCTCCAAAAACTCTCCTGGACATACTTAAGTCTTTTCTTAAGATTTCAATTCTTTCTCCTATATTTAATTCCAAAAGGCTTCCTCCTTTCTGAAATCAGTATATCATTATTATACTTGTTAGTCAACAAGAAAAATATTTAATTTTTTTAAAAATCTTATTGACAAACAAAATAAAACGAGTTATGATTTGTTCATCAACAAGAAAGCAACAACACAAACCAAAACAAAAAAACGCTGACCTATCGGCATGACGGGGAAAAAGAAAGCGAGGTGAGAAAGATGTGGGTTTCAAGACGATCATGGGATTGCTTGCTGTATCGCATCAAAAAGTGTGAAGATGACATCAAAATTCAGAAGGAAAATACGGAGAATTTAATCAGGAATACTGCAAAAAAAATTCTTGAACAACCAGAAGAGTTGCGCGAAGAAATTCAGGGGGTTGAACGTATCGAAAAATATATCGATGAGTTTATAGGTCTTGACGAAGAAAATAAGGATAGAAAGATAAAAAAATTCGATGTATTGAAATCCATTACTAGAGAGAAAGAGTTTTCTAATATGGTATTTGGCTTGATCGAAGTCAAAAAAACTCCTGAAGCATTTGCAGAACTTCTTGAAGAGGAGATGCCTGAAAAAGAGCTACCTCATTTAAAAGAAGCAGCTCTTAATGGTTATCCGTTGTTTTTCTCTGGCATGCAGTGAGCGCATCCGTTTCTTCTGATGTCAAGCATGGAAGAAAAAACAACAGCTTCCTCATAGGAACTGCAATTAAAGATATGTTCGGACTTTATATCATTTATGCGGCAGCACGAGGTTTCGCGGTCTAAATCATGGATTTCACCAGTGTTTTTATTAAGCACATAGCGATTGCCGTTAAATGGCGAATTACAACGTCTCATAAAATCGCTCCTTTCGTAATACTCAGGCATGGCAGTGCCCTGTATTTACAGTATAGGAGATAAACAAAAAGAAAGCAATCCCGCCACGGAGGTTACGACGGCAATAAAAATAGGAGGTAAAAGGTATTGAACAAATTGCAGCAAAAATTAGATAGCCGAGAAGTGGCTGAAATGGTTGGAAAGGAACACAAGAACATCATCAGAGACATAAGAGGGTATTTAGAAGAATTTTCACAGCTCAATTTTGAGCCGTCAGATTTCTTCCATGAATCTACATATAAGCGTCGCGGAAAAGAATACCCGTGCTATTTAATCACAAAAGAGGGCTGCGAATTTATCGCCCACAAACTCACAGGAGTCAAAGGGACGGAGTTCACAGCAAAATACATCAAACGGTTTCATGAGATGGAAAATATCATCAAAGAGCACGTTCCGCAGGGTAAAGAACTTCTTGCACTGGCAGTTCTGGAAGCGCATAAGACCATTGAAGAGCAGACAGCGCAGATTGAGGAAATGAAGCCGAAAGCGATATTTGCGGATGCTGTCGCTACCAGTCATACATCCATCTTAATCGGCGATCTGGCGAAGATTTTGAAACAGAACGGCGTTGAAACAGGGCAGAAGCGCTTATTTGAGTGGTTGCGTGAAAATGGATATCTGAGTAAGAGAAAAGGAACGGAATGGAACTCGCCCACACAGAAATCTATGAATTTAGGGCTGTTTGAAGTGAAAGAGACAACAGCTATGAATCCAGATGGTTCCGTTCGGATTAACAAAACCACAAAAGTAACCGGCAAAGGACAGCAGTATTTTATCAACAAATTCCTGAATGTAGCATAGGAGGTACACATGAGCGAAAAAGAGAAAGAAATCATCAGAAAAGTGGCGCAAGCACTGCCGGATATGTCGGACATGAATAAAGGGTATTTTCTCGGCTTTGCAGAAGCTATGGCATCTCAGAAGAGCCAGAAGAACGAAGAAAATAAAGAAAAAGAAGATGACTAGGACAACATATCTTGGACAATCCATCCGTCATACATATTAGAGAGGTGGTGCAAGTGACTATAAAAAACATCGTAGTAATCAACGGCAAAGAGGTAGAAATCAAGGACTTGCCGGACGCTGAACTGTTTGCAGAAAAGCTAAACCGGAAAGCTCTGACCGCAAGAAACTATGAGGAAGATAGGTGATGACATGAAGCCAGATATGGAAAAAATCATACAAGTGTTGATATCTCTAATCGAAGAACAGGAACATGTGAAAATCGAGTACACACTTGAAAAGAGGACAGAAGAGAAAACCGCTTAGGCGGTAGAGGGGAGGACAAGCTATGAAAAGGCTAACAATCAATCAAATTGAGAAATTTATCCAGACACTGGAATCCACGGAAAGAGTGGATGGTTATTCCGAACAGCAGAAACTTCATGCGATTGCCTGTCTGGAGAATTACAGAATGGAACTGGAAATCCAACATAAGAAATCCGTAAAACTAGAGGAGGACAAGCATGGAAATTAAAGGAACTTACCATTGCCAGACAACCCACCACCCCAACGCATTGAATAGCTGGGACATCCGGTCAGTATCGGTTGAGTTGCCGGAGCAGGACAAGCCTTACTGGCACAAGGTCGCGGCATCCGTGATCGGGTTCGTGCTGGCGTTGATCGGATGGTGGTTGGTGTTTGGGTATTAAAAATGAGCACCTACGAAAAGGGTAGATGTAGGTACTCAGGTAAAAAATCAATTTAATTTTAAGCGAAAAGGAGAGAAATGTAAATGAAAAAATTTGAATTAACCAGCGAATTTGTAACTTTTTTAGGAAAGACGCTCTTTAGAATCAAGGCTCTTGTGTCGTTTGGTGATGTAGCAGAGGGAGAATTGGGCGGATTTATAGAAAGGGAGAATAATCTTGACCAGTCCGGTGACGCTTGGGTATACGGTGACGCTCGGGTATTCGGTAACGCTCGGGTATTCGGTAACGCTCGGGTATACGGTGACGCTCAGGTATCCGGTAACGCTCGGGTATTCGGTAACGCTCAGGTATTCGGTGATGCTTGGGTATACGGTAACGCTTGGGTATACGGTAACGCTTGGGTATACGGTGATGCTTGGGTATTCGGTAACGCTTGGGTATACGGTGACGCTCGGGTATACGGTGACGCTCAGGTATTCGGTGACGCTCAGGTATACGGTGATGCTTGGGTATACGGTAACGCTTGGGTTCAAAACTGCCGTGATTATTCTGCTACAAGCTGCTTCGGATCGGAAAATAGGACGACAACATTTTTCCGCACGAAAGACGGCGGAATCAGCGTGAGATGTGGATGTTTTTACGGAACACTGAGGGAATTTAGAGAAAAGGTGAAAGAACGACACGGAGACAGTCGACTGGCAAAGGAATATTTGATGCTGGCAGATTTGATGGAGTTTAGATTGTCTAAGGATGAGTAGGAGGATAAGCAATGGATAACAATAAAATTTATGTAAGCGAACAGGAATATTCCCGTCTTTGCAGATTAGATGGGAGGACGGATGCGTTGATCGGGTATATCGCAATGGCTGAAAAGGAGTATGAATCAAGAAGAAACACTGAGTTTACCACATATAACACAGATGACGATAAGTATTTTTTAGATGCAAATGTTGTAAAAGCAATTATTGGCATGGAGGACGAATGATGTATGTAGGTATCGGATCGGAAAAAGGCAAAAAAGTAAGTGATGAGGATGCATTTTCCTACGCTTGCGAACGAATCAATAATGGTACGGAAAGAGAACAGGAAGCATTTATGCAGATTATGAAAGAATCTGATAATTTCCACATGGCGGTGATTGCAGTGGTTATCTGGTTTTATTCCGGTAATTGGGTGCACGAGGAGGTGAAGCCATGATTACGATGCAGCAGCGCAAGGAGAGGATTGAGGACATATTGGATGAGCGTCTCGGCATGATCGAGAACGGGGAGGTGAATACATATTACCAGACAAGGGATATCGCAAATCTGACGCAGGCACTTTTGAATATTGTAAGAATAATGAAGGAGGAATGATTATGGCCAAGGTAATCGGTGTAATTGGTGAGAGTGGCGCAGGAAAAACTACATCCATGCGAAACTTAAACCCAGAGGAGACATTTTACATTGACTGCGACAAAAAAGGATTGTCTTGGAAAGGATGGAAGAAGCAGTACATCGAAGGCAAGAACTACTTCCGCGGAGACGTGCCGACAAATGTAATGCAATGCTTAAAAGCAATCAATGGAAACGAGAAATATAAAGACTTTAAGACCGTGATTGTGGACACGCTAAACGGAATTATGGTAGCTGAGGAAATGAGAAACGTAAAAGTTGCAGGATACGGAAAGTGGACGGATTTGGCGTCTTATATCTACGAGATTGTGGATTTTGCACTTTCCATGCGTGACGATTTAACAGTTATTTTTATTTGCCATTCCGAAACTGTTTCGGACGATAACGGGATGATTTTCACGAGAATCAAAACGAATGGTCGCAAGTTGGACAAGATTGTGTTGGAAAGCAAATTTACAACAGTATTGCTCGCAGAATGTAAGGATGGAAAGTATATTTTCCATACACACGCAGACCGGAGTTCCGTAAAAACACCGCTAGGTGCGTTTGAACAGGACGAGATCGACAATGACATAGTGGAAGTAATAAATGCATTGGAGGAGTACTAAAAATGGAAGAATGGAAAAGAGGATATAAACCATTTATGCATATTTATGCAATTCCGCCAATCGATCTTTGGGAGAATGCTCTTGTTCCGAGCATGGATGAGGAGTTAAGAGTTATGGCTTATATGCCGGAAGAGCCAAGAGATGGTTCGGTGTATAAATTATATGTTCCATGCCCTGATACATTTCAGTTGGAGCCGATCTATTTATGCAAGGCAGAAAACAACGGAACAGTATATATCTTTTCGGATATACCAGTAACACTTAAAACAGATTATTTTGAAGAATTATAAGGAGATTATTATTATGAAAAAACCAACAGGATACGACGAATTACAGGTAACATTTACACCAGTGGAGTTAGGCGGACACCATGCAATCATTAAGAATGTAAGAGAGATGCAGTCGAGGACAGGAAAAGCAATGATCGTTGTCTCCATCGACTTTGCGCAAAACGACAAGCAGCCAAACTACTTCATGCATAGTTTCGACAATGATATCAGACCGGATAAAAAATGGCCATTTCAGGGGACACAATACATTTTATCCGAAGGTAACGATGGCAAAGTGTCTCGATCATTTAAGCAATTCATTGAAGCGTTTGAGGAGTCGAATAACCTTGAGGCTACATGGGGCGATGCGTTCTGCAATCAGTTTAAAGGTAGAAAAATTGGAGTTGTATTTGGGAACGTAGAAGAAGAGTACAACGGAGAAGTTAAAAAGAGAAGGAGAATTAGATGGTTCTGCAATGACAGTGCGGTTGACAACGCAAGGATTCCAGAGGACAAGCTGCTACCTACAAGTTCGAGACAGCCTGCTCCGCCTGTGACAGATAAAGATGGATTTATGAGCATCCCAGATGGCTCAGAAGAGGAGATTCCATTTTAATGTTGGTGCAGGCAGATACTCGCGAAAAAAAGAAAGAATGGGAAAGAATAGAAAAGCAATTTCAAAGCGCTGGGGTGGATTATTTCCGCTCCAAGCTCTACATAGGAGACTATTGCAACGTAGATAACCCAAGACTGGTAATCGACCGTAAAAAGGATTTATTAGAGTTGGCGGGGAATGTTACGCAAGATCACAAACGCTTCCATGACGAGCTTGTCAGGGCGGTAGCAAAGGGATTTAAAATCATTATACTCTGTGAGCACGGAAAAGGAATCCAGTCTTTGGAAGATATTATCTTCTGGGAGAATCCAAGGCTAAAGAAATACGAATGGGTTATGGAGAATGGTCATCCGGTTAAAAAGCAGAAATACCCAAAAGCAACAAAAGGAACTAGCTTGTATAAATGCTTGAAAACCATCCAAGATAGGTACGGAGTAGAGTTCGAGTTTTGCGATAAGGGAGAGACAGGGTTTAAGATTTTGGAATTGCTGGAAAGGAAGTGAACATGCACTTTCAAGGTTGGGTGAAATTACACCGAAAATTAATGGAAAATGAAGTTATCTGGGACACGAAAGAGCCATTCGACCGAAGAAGTGCATGGTTGTATTTGGTCATGATGGCGAACCATGAAGACCGACAGATTGCAATAGGCAGCTCAGTAAGAGTTATACATAGAGGTGAACATTGGACTTCTTTTCGGTCTTTAAAAGAGAAGTGGCACTGGGACAGCATAGACAGGGTTCGGCGCTACATTAACATGCTTGTCGAGGCAAAAATGATTACAGTAAACAGTACAAGCAACGGGACGCTTGTAACCCTTGTAAACTATGGGGATTATCAAGGTTCGCAGGACACCAAACGAGACACTAAACAGTACACGGACAAGTACACGGGCGAGACACAGACAAGTACACGGGCACTACCCAAACAAGAAGTAAAGAATATAAAGAATGAGAAAGAAGTAAAGAAATGTAGTTCGGCTTCGCCGTATTCCGGGGGTGAGTGGCAATGATTCAAGAAAAAATTATCAACGAACTTGAAATCAGAAAAACGATTCAAATATTAAAACCAGGCAACCAGCTATTTGAAGTTAGAGTGATTGGAGATCGGAAACCATTAAGCGGATATTTCAAAAACGCAGATACATTGATTCAAAAACTACATTCCGTTGATTTGAGAAAAACAAACGTGTACATGACATTGAATCAAGTTAACAATGGTTTATTTTCGAGAATACAGTCAGAGAAGTTTGTAAGTGGTGGTAAGGCAACTGGAGATACAGAGATTGATGGATACAACTTTTTGTTTATTGATTTAGACCCAAAGAGACCGACTGGTATTTCATCATCTAAAGAAGAATATCTGGAAGCGTGTCAACGTGCAAAGAATATTTCCCAGTATCTTGAAAACTTAGGTTTTGAAAAACCTATCAAGGCAGTTAGTGGCAATGGTGCCCATTTACTTTACAAAATCCAACTGGCGAACAATGACAAGAATAAGAAACTTGTAGAACGGTGCCTAAAAGCATTGGCGTTGCTATTCGATGATGATGTGGTTCAAGTTGATACGTCGAACTTCAATCCGAGTCGGGTTTGTAAGTTGTATGGGACATTGGCTCAAAAGGGTGCGGACACCGAGGAGCGCCCACACCGAATGAGCAGAATTTTCGAATATCCAGACGAAGTCAAGGTAACTGATATTAAGTATCTTGAGAAACTCTCCAAAGAGTATCCGGAAGAAAAGAAGCCGACTCCGAGTAGATATAACAATTATAACACAGGAACGTTTGATGTGGAAGAGTGGATGAATCGTTATAACATTCGATACAAAGAAGGAACTTGGAGGGATGGATGCAAGAAATACATTTTGGAGGAGTGTCCATTTGATAGCAATCATAAAGCTCCAGACTCCATGATATTGGTTCAGAGTAATGGTGCGATTGGATTCAAGTGTTTGCATAATTCTTGTGCAGACAAAACATGGAGAGATGTTCGCTTGATGTTTGAACCAGATGCTTATGACAGGTCGAATGACGATGACAGAATTGAGCGTGGCTGGAAAGAGCATAACAAGAACAAAAAGGTTGATGAGGTCTTGTACGAACCAATCCAACAGGAGACACTGGATGAGCCAATGTTCGAAACAATCAAAATGATCTTTGAGAAGAAGGAAGAGGAAGAAGTGTACATCAAGACATGCTACAACGAAATCGACAGGAAAATGAGAGGATTGCAAAAAGGATGTATCTCAGTAGTGTCTGGACTTCGTGGTTCCGCAAAAAGTACATGGCTTTCCAATGTTGGCTTGAACGCAGTAAATAATAATCAAACAGTCATTGTTTACTCTGGAGAACTTTCTGACCAGAATTTTGCAAAGTGGTATTTCTTGCAAGCAGCGGGGAAAAGCAAGGTTGTTGCGTCAAAAATGTTTGAAAACGCCTATTACGTTCCGGAAAATATCAAAGAGAAAATATCAGACTGGACTGGGGAGAAGTTGTGGCTATACAACAACAAATACGGAAATGACTTCAACATGATCAGCAAAGTTCTGGTTGAAAAGATTAAAGAAAGACAGGCGGATTTAGTTATCTTGGACAACTTGATGGCATTGAATCTGGAAATGTATGACAAAGATAAATATGAAGCGCAGACAAAATTTGTTCAAAGCCTGAAGAATATTGCAAATCTTTGCAACGTACATATCATTTTCGTAGCGCATCCAAGAAAAGCAATGGGTTTTCTAAGGTTGGATGACATTTCCGGAAGCGGTAACATTACAAACTATGTAGACAATGCTTTTATCGTGCATAGGCGAAACGAAGATTTTAAAAGGCTTGGAAAGCAGATGTTTGGTTGGAAGGATGACCATTATCTTATGCAGGCGAACGTAACTAACGTAGTTGAAATTTGTAAAGATAGAAACAATGGTAATCAGGATGTTTTTATCCCGCTATATTACGAACCGGAAACAAAGAGATTGAAAAATACACCAGTAGAGAATGTGATATACGGATGGAATACAGATGCAGATGGATTTACAGAACTGGATGGTGATGAACTTGAAAAAATTCCATTTTAGGAGAAAACATGACCAAAAAAAAATTGGAGTGAAACATTATGGAGTTAAGAGAAGTTAATTCTATTTTCAACGATTGCTATAAGCTATATAAAGAATTTTGCAGTAAAAAACTGGATTCAGACGATATGCATGAGTTTATCAAAGCTGTGGATCTGTTAAATAAAAAGTATAACTGCAAATTGGCAGAGGAGATTCTGTTGGCAGTCATGAATGAGATAGATCGAATTGGAAAAGAAAGAAGATGATTAAATGCAAGAAAGAAAAAGGGACTTATACGAGCCGTATTTGGACGAAATAAGGCAAATGCTTGAAGATGGGTGCGTAATTACCCATATACACAAGGAAATTGCGAAAAAGAGCGGAATTGACGCAAATGTTAAGACGATGAAGCGTTTTATGAGAGAAAAAGGCTTAATCCAGGAGTCTGAACGCGAAAAGACCGAAATCAATAAATTGATAAAAGATAAGTTCAAGGGAATCAGTGAATACATGGATTTTTATGAGCGCTGGGTCAAGCAGAGTTGCAGTCTAAACCGCACAATCCAGAATCCAAACCGGATATTAATGCGGAGGTATTTACAGTAGGTTATAAAAAATAAGCGAAAATAGAAAGGAGCCAGCCTCCGGCCGGGGCAAGGGTATACCGGGCTTCTGAGAAAATGGATAAAGAGAAAAAAGCAATCGAAAGAATTAAAATGGCAAGTGAAATGAGTCTACACCACTATGGTAGACCGCTTATTTGCACATACAGCGGCGGCAAGGATAGTGATGTGATGTTAGAGATTTTTAAGCGATCCGGAATTCCGTTTGAAGTACATAACAGCCATACAACGGCAGATGCACCACAGACCGTATACCATATCAAAGAAGTATTAAAAAAAACGGAATTACAAGGAATTAAATGCGAAATCGAAATGCCAACATACAAAGGAAAACCAACAAGTATGTGGAAATTGATACCACAAAAGTTAATGCCACCGACTAGACTGGTAAGATACTGTTGCTCTGTCTTGAAAGAGACGGGATGCCAAAATAGATACATCGCAACAGGAGTAAGGTGGGATGAATCGAATAAAAGAGCGGAAAGAGGAGAATTTGAAAAGCTTGGGAAAAACTACAATGAGAATGAGACTTTCTCTGCTATTATGCTTATGAGCGATAACGGATCAAAGAGACGAATGGGTGAGCTTTGTATGCAACAGAATAAAATGGTTGTAAATCCAATTATCGACTGGACGCATTCAGATATTTGGCAGTACATAGAATCAGAACATATAGAAGTATGCGATTTGTACAAACGTGGATATGATCGTGTTGGCTGTATCGGATGTCCTATGGCAGGCAAGAAGCGTTACAAAGAGTTTGCGGATTTTCCAAAGTATAAGCAATTGTATATAAATGCTTTCGACAGGATATTGAAAGAACGTAAACGAAGAGGAAAAGAATGTAAGTGGACGACAGGGGAAGAGGTATTTTTTTGGTGGATGGAGGATGAAAACATACCAGGGCAGATGAGTATAGAAGACTTTATTGCGGAGGAATGACTAATGCCAAAAGTGAAAGAAACACGCTTGCGAAAAGGCGACACGATCAAATGCGCTGATGCAGAGGATTGCGTGAGGACAATGAATGAGTTGGCATCCTGCTGTATAGAGACAGATTTTCTCTACGAAAAAGATGGAGAGAGTGGTTTATGGTTGGAAATAACGGGAGGAAAATTAGATGAATGTGAAGAAAGTTAGAGAAGCGATAGAAAGAATACACAAAATGCGAGATGCGTACAATGCAACATTGCGCTCACTTCCGAAGAAAACGAGAGAAAGAAGTGATTATAACAATTATGTCGATGCATTTCTAGTGGCAATCGAAGCACTGGAAAAGCAGTTGCCGAAGAAAGTAGAAAACTGGAATGGACAAGCATCGTGTCCTGGATGCAAAAAGCTGTTTGGAAATATGGCAGATATAAAAATGCTTCGTTATTGGGATTTTGATTGCTGCAATCATTGCGGTCAGAGATTGGATTGGAGTGAGTAACATGGAAGAATTAAAGAAATGCCCGTTTTGTGGTGGAGAAGCAAGAATAAAAATGGAAAGAAAAAATAATGTTGGTTGGACTATTTGGTGTGAATGCAAAAAATGTTATGCAAAAGCAGAAGGATATTGTCCTAGTATGCAAAATGCAGACAACGCACTAAATAGTATTAATACTTGCAAAATAAATGCAATCGAAGCATGGAATAGGAGATGGAATAAATGAAATACAAAATAGGTCAAATCCTAACATCAAATTGTGATATAGAAGTAGAGAAGATGTTTGGAGAAAAAGTAATTATTCCAAAAGGGAATAAAATAATTATTGGAGCTGACGAATTTGCACATCATTTAAAAGATGGAATGATTCAACCTTTACAGAAAGATACTATTGTCGAAGAATATGATACAGAGGGAATAGCAGAATACTTAATGAAAAAACTGTCTGAAGTATTTCCATTAGAAGAAATGCTTGAAGATTATGGTATTGAAAAAGAAGAATTTGAAGAAGAAATTGGTTTTTTCTTAGATGATATAGGATTTTAGGAGAGTGGAATAATGGAGAACGTACTAGAGAAGATCTTGGAAGAGATAAAAGAAGCATTTGACGAAAACATAGACGACATAGAAGATTCAGCAGGCATTCATCATTTTGCGATAGATAGTTTTACTGCATGGTATATTGCAAGAAAAATCATCCGTTCTCACATGGACGATGTTCCGAAGTGCGGAGAATGCAGCAGAAAAAAGTTGTATCAGATCGGATATGAAGACGGGAAGAAAGATAAAGACTGGATTTCAGTAGAAGATAGATTGCCAGAAGATGATGATATGAGATTCTATATGTGTATTGTCGAAAATCACGAAGAGGATTTGCCGATGTTCTGCCAGTATGATAGTGAATATGGATTTGGATTTTGGCATGATATTTACGATTCGACAAGTTTAGGATTCGTTGATACGGTGTTTAAAACAAATGATGAATTGGGGTATGAAAAGGTTGTAGCATGGCAGCCACTACCAGAACCTATGAGAAAGGAATAACGATGGGAAAAGTAAAAGATCTAACAGGCATGAAGTTCGATATGCTTAAAACGATAAAACAAGTTGGTATTTCTAAAAACAGATATGCAAAATGGGAATGTGAATGTGATTGCGGTAATCATGTTTACAGAACAACTGACGTTTTGAAAAGAAAGACAAGACATTCTTGTGGATGTTTGAACCAACAGACACTATCAAAGATGTCTGAATCAAATATAACACACGGCATGACTGGTACAAGACTTTATAGGATTTATAAAGGAATGTGTGGACGATGCTATTATACAAAGTCAGACCATTACAATGCTTATGGCGGAAGAGGAATAAAAGTATGTGATGAGTGGTTGAAAAATAAACAAAATTTTTTTGAGTGGGCTTTGAAAAATGGATATAGTGAAGATTTGACAATCGAAAGAATAGACGTGAATGGAGATTACTGTCCTGAAAATTGCACCTGGATTACTATGAGTGAACAATATAAAAATAAACAAAGCAATTGCAATAAAATGCCACTACCAGAACCATACAAGGAGGTATAACATGGACATTATAATCACAATCGCATTCCTAGCCCTGTATTACATCCTGGGGCTAGGAACCGTGATTACTTTAAAGACAGGATTGGAAGAAGATGTGGAGTTGGAGTGTGAGGATTATTTAGCAGCGGCATGCTTCCCGATACTGCTATTTGTGGTGTTTTTGGATTGGATTGTGCGAAAGATAGTGAGGTAGGAAGATGAAAAATTTTGATTGGGAATCATTTAAAGAAGGAAAAATAGTGGTACATTGCAAGACAAAGAAAGAAGCGGAAGACTTTTGCCTGCAGATGCACGAGCATGGGATGACGTGGGAGTCTGGGAATAGTTATTTGAGTTACACATACTATGAGGTACATAAGAATAAAACGTGTTACAGTATTGGCGGATATCAGAGTTGTGACTACTTCAGGAAGTATAGATGCAATATTTTAGAATGGAGTGATTACATGCAGAAAGAATTTACCAAGGCAGATCTGAAAGATGGGATGGTAGTGAAACATCGAAATGGTGACAAGAGAATTGTGATAAGCGAAGCATTAATCGGAGAAAATGGATATGCGGATCAAAACTGCTTTCGAGAAGATTTGACACACAGATATTTTAAAGATCTCGATATTGTTGGTGTCTACGCAATCCAAGAATATAACAACTTTGCAGATATGCTTTCGGACTATAACTTAGAACTCATCTGGGAGCGCAAAAAACCAAAGAAAATGACAGTGGAAGAAATGAAACAGAAGTTGGAAGAGCTGACCGGAGAGGAAATTGAGGTGATGGAATGAAGAAAATAGAAGCATACACTATGGCAACGAGAAAGCCCTGTGAGACAGCTTTAAAGCAAAAGGGGCATAAAGCCTTTAAGTGCGACTTTAAAAGCCGTGAGAGGACGAATAAGGACGCTGTGGAGTACATAGCAGAGAAATACAACATAAAAGATCCTGTTCCGGGAGGTGATAGAGTTGGACAAGAAAACACTGAAAAAGTATAAGCCAAACAAAGATAGACTTATCCGGATTGAGAACCAGATACAAGAACTCTGTGAACGGGAATCGACTGTTGTCATGGGGAAGGTAACGGGATCCAGCGCAGATTTTCCGTACACCGAAGTGAGAACATCTGTACAAATGTATGACCCTTACGAAGAAGAGAATGTAAGGCGTCAGATCAGAAGAAAAGAAGCAGACAGGCTGCGGATTCTGAAAGAGCAAAAAGAAGTAGAGGACTACATAAATGGGATTGATGATCCGGAGATTAAGGAGATATTTGAGTTATCGTTTATTGAGGGCAAGAAACAGGATGAAGTTGCGGAGATAGTAAATATTGACAGAAGTTACGTGTCAAAAAAAATAAGTGACTATCTTAAACTTTCACACTTTTCACAAAAATAATATGCTATAATTATTCTAGAACGATTGTATATTGTTCTAAAACAATCTTTCCAAACATTCGGAATACCGCTGGACTTTACCCTTTCTCGTCTGGCGGTGTTTTCATGCGGAGTATAGCATCAATGGTAGATGCGCGGGGTATCGCCGCGTCCTTGGTTCGATTCCAGGTGCTCCGCTTTGTGATGTGAGTATACAGGCTGCACAGCTGAGGTCTGTTCTGGGAGTGCACACCGGACTTACATTGCAATGGTACCAAAACGCAGATATCCGCAGATCTGCAAAGCAAACAAAAATAGATTCAGCAATCTATATTTAGTGTCAGTACCCGAGTGCGGATAGGGTAAAAGGATGTCAGACGGCATCCTATGGGTGTATAGCTCAGTTGGTTAGAGCCATCGGCTGTTAACCGATGTGTCGCAGGTTCGAGTCCTGCTATACCCGTTGTGGACTACTGCAAAGTTTCCTCATTTTTTCTTATAAATTTTGATTGTGTATTTGGTTATTTTGGTTTTTGTTGGCGTTATTAATTCTTTCAGCAGTAGTCCTAAATTCTTAGCATCCAGAGATGGGTGCTTTTATTATGTTACAAAGGTGGTGAGTCGGATGGCAAAAGGTAAATATCAAGAGTGGCTAGAGCCGGAAGGCTTGCTGAAGATAGAGGGATGGGCGAGAGATGGTCTGACGGACGAGCAGATTGCAGATAATATCGGGATTTCCAGAAGCACATTAAATAGCTGGAAAGACAAGTATTCGGACATTTCGGACACCCTAAAAAGAGGAAAAGAGGTTGTCGATCGTCAAGTCGAGAATGCTTTGCTAAAACGTGCGCTTGGATATGAGTACACGGAAACGACCAGGGAATACATACCGGAACTTGATGAGATGAAAACTACGAAAAAGGTCACAAAGCAAGTAGCGCCGGACACTACAGCCCAGATCTTCTGGTTGAAGAACCGGAAACCGGACAAGTGGAGAGATAAGCAGGAATATGAAGATAGGACAGCGATTGAGAAGCTGGATGAAATCTTGAAAGGATTGCATGACAATGCAGCTAAGCAAGAAACAGAATGAATACATCATAAACGCAACTCATAGATGGAATATCAAGTCCGGAGCGGTTCGTTCTGGAAAGTCTTTTGTTGATACTGCTTATATCGTGCCTAAAAGAATCCGAGAGAGAGCTGGACTTCCCGGCTTAAATGTAATCATGGGTGTCTCCAAAGAATCCATAGAGCGAAACGTCCTACAGCCAATGAGAGAAATCTATACCAGCGACCTTATCGGGAACATTAACAACCGGAATGTAGCCAGAGTATGCGGAGAGGATGTTTATTGTCTCGGAGCGGAAAAGGTCAGTCAAGTCGCAAAGATACAGGGAGCGTCCATCAAGTATTGTTACGGGGATGAGATTGCAAAGTGGAACAAAGAAGTATTCCAGATGCTGAAATCACGTCTTGATAAGACGTATTCCTGTTTTGATGGAGCTTGCAACCCGGAGAATCCGACACATTGGCTAAAAGAATTTCTCGACAATAAAAAATTAGATATCTATTTGCAGAGATACACGATTTTCGACAATCCGTTTCTGGCTCCAGATTTCGTGGAGAAGCTCTGCATCGAATATGACGGTACCGTTTATTATGACCGGTTGATTCTTGGTCTATGGAAACGAGCAGAGGGAGCGATTTACCGCAAATTTGCAGACCATCCGAAAGATTTTGTCAAAGAGCCGACTGCATCCGATCTGACAGAGATTGTCATTGGCGTGGACTTTGGTGGTAATAAGTCTGGTCATTCTTTCGTGGCAAGAGGGTATGACCGAGACAACAACGTGTATGGATTAAATAGTGTCAGACACATGAACAAGGATTTTAAGGACGGAATTGATTCAAACATCCTGAATGATCTGCTTATCAAATTTGTGAACGAGGTGCAAGAAAAGTATGGAAAAGTCGACTTTATCTATTGGGACAATGCAGAGACTACGCTCGGCCAGAGTATCCGAAACGCTATGCTCAAAGCTAATCCAGCCACGATTGTAAGACCGGCCAAGAAAATCAGAATAAAAGACCGAATTGAATGCGTCTTAAAGCTCATGGGGGCTGGGCGCTTTTTTATTACAAACGACTGCGAAACATTATCTACCGCACTGCAAGAAGCGGTGTGGGATGAGAAATCTATGAAAGATGATCGACTGGATGACGGTAGTAGTGATATTGATACACTGGATGCATTTGAGTACACGATAGAACGCGACATTAAAATGCTGACAGAGTGAGGTGCAAGATGTTTAAGTTTATTAACAAGGTTATTACAGGAGTGTTTAACATGATAAGCAGAACCACGATGAAGCAGGTGTTGAGAGAATCTCCTGCAATTACAAGCACAATGGTGCAGAAAATAAATGAATGGAACAGCATGCTCTCTGGGAATGCAGACTGGTGCAAGGATTATGTGAAGTCCCTGAGGATTGAACAGGGGATATGTAGAGAGTTTGCAGATGTTGTGCTGTCGGAAATGGAAATAAAAATATCGAACGATAAGCTCTTAAAACTGTTTGAGAAAACCACAGAGAGCCTGAATGAGAATCTACAGGACGGTCTTGGACTTGGTTCGTTCTGCCTAAAACCCCTTGGAAATGAACAGGCAGAGTTCGTGACAGCAGATAAGTTCATCCCGGTGAGCTTTGGAAATGATGAGAAGCCGAACGATATCGTCTTTCTGGACTTCCGGGATATTGACGACTCAAAGTACTATGTACGATTGGAGCGGCACAGTATTAAGAATGGATTCCTTGAGATCACGAACGAAGCATACAGTTCATCTACCAGATATGGATTTGACCGTAAAATCCCGTTGGAAAGCCTAGAAGCATGGAGAGGACTGCCGGAGCACGTAGCATATCCAGGAGTGAAAGAAATGGATTTTGGATATTACCGGAATCCGATCAAGAACAGGATTGATGATACGCCTTGTGGTGTGTCTATTTTTGATTATGCGATCGATTTGATCCGGAAAGCGGACGTGCAGAGTGCAAGGATAGACTGGGAGTTTGAGTCTGGTGAGAGGGCGATTCATGTGGATGCTGCGGCTATCAAGCGAGAGTCAGACGGACAGAATGGCGTATCCAAGTTAAATAAAAGATTGTACCGAGGAATTGACGGCGAAGAGGGATTTTTCAAAGAATTTTCACCGGAGCTTAGAGACCAGAACTTGATTAACGGTCTCGAGAATTACTTTAGACAGATCGAGTTTGTAGTTGGTCTTGCGTTCGGCGATTTAAGCAATCCGCAGAGCGTGGATAAGACAGCAACAGAGGTTAAAGCGTCAAAAAACCGGAAATACAATCGTGTCAAAGCAATCCAAGATAACTTACGAGATTGCTTTGAGGATTTTGTGAGAGGTCTGGCGTTCCACGAAGGAATGCTTCATTCAGGATATGAGTTTATCTGCAGTTTTAAAGACTCAATTCTGACAGATGAGGAAACGGATCGTCAGTTGATGCTAAATGAGATAGCAGCCGGAATCAGATCACACTGGGAGTACAGGGTTCGATTCCTCGGGGAGGATGAAGAAACTGCAAAAGCGAATGTGCCGGATCAAGGTGGAGTAATGGAGTGATAGGTAATGGATAAGCCAGATGTCGTAAAAATGTCTCTCAGAATGGAATCTATCTGGATGGATGCTGAGAACCGGATCATACAGGATATCGTTCGCAGGATACGCAAGACCGGAAAGATCACATCCACTGCCGATTACCAGATTAACAGACTGGTGGAGATGGGAAAGAGCACAGAAGAGGTGGAAAAAATCCTACAAGATGCTCTTAAAGCCACTTATCCAGAGATGTTTAAGCTGTATGACGAGATAGCGGAGTGGCAGTATGTAAGGGATAGGGACTTATATGAGCAGATCAACCGGGAATTTATTCCGGCAGAGGAAAACGAACAGCTCAAACAGGTGTCGCAGGCCGTCAGGAAGCAGACACAGGACAAGTTGCATAACCTTGCAAGGTCTTATGGATTCTCGGTCTTAATGGGTAATCGTCGCGTATTTATGCCGTTTTCGGAGTATTACCAGCGATATGTCGATATGGCAATCACAGACGTGATAAGCGGTGCCTTTGATTACAACACAGTCATCCGTAGAGTTGTTACACAGATGACGAACAGTGGCTTAAGGACTGTAGACTACGCCACCGGACACAGCAACAGAGTACATGTGGCAGTGCGAAGAAGCGTATTGACTGGAGTATCGCAGATCACAGGAGAAATGAACAGGATCAATGCTGACAAGCTTGGCACGAATTATTACGAGGTAGACTGGCATCCAGGAGCCAGACCGGAACACCGGAAGTGGCAAGGAAAAGTGTACAGCAAAGAAGAACTGGCGTCTGTGTGCGGTCTTGGAACTGCTACTGGCCTACAAGGAGCTAACTGCTACCACGATTATTACCCATTTGTAAAAGGAGCGTCTGAACGGCAGTGGACGGATGAATGGTTAAAAAAGCAGAATGCCATAGAAAACAAAACAAAGAGGTGGCAAGGTAAAGAGTTGGATGCTTACGGAATTACACAGCAACAGCGAAGAATGGAAACCGCAATGAGAGCGCAGCGGTCTAAGATCATGGCACTCAAGACTGCCAGAGCAGATCCAGACAATATATTGACCATGAGAGTAAAATACAAAGCCCAACTGTACGAATACACAAAGTTCTGTCGGAAGATGGGCGTAGAACAACAAAGAGAACGGATATACATGGATATGTTAGGGAGAGTCGCATAGGCGGCTCTTTTATTTTGTCCTGCCAGATGACGAGAAACTGGGTACTTACTTGAGACATGTGGTGCGACCACGAGAAAAAGCGAAGCGAAAGGAAGATGAAACATGAAAAGAGAGTTTTTAGAAGAAATGGGATTGGAAAAAGAACAGATTGATAAGATTCTGGACGCCAATTCCACAGATGTCGGTAAAGCAAAAAAAGATTATGACAACATCAAATCGGAGCTTGACACGACAAAACAGCAGCTTACAGACGCAAACACAGCCATTGAGGGATTCGGAGACTATGAAGAAATCAAAGGTCAGGTAGCCGATTACAAAGCAAAATACGAAGCATCCGAAGCAGAGAAAGCGCAGATTAAACAGGATTATGAGTTTAACGGAAAACTTGAAGCCGCAGCTAAGAAGCACGGTGCAAGAGCTTTAAAAGCGGTTCTTCCGTACTTAAAAACGGATGATCTGAAAGCATCCAAAAATCAGGATACGGATATTGAAAATGCATTCAAAGACCTGAAAGAGAACGAAGAAAGCAAATTCCTGTTTGCGGATGATGAACCGATTAAAAATCCAGTGCTTGGAAGCGGAGCCGAGAAGCCAGGTGCGTTTGATGCGGTAGCTGCTGCTATGGGACTCACAGAAAAAGATTTTAAATGATAAGGAGATAAGATATGCCAAATTCAATTACGCTTAGAAAACAGTATTCTACGATGCTCGACCTCGTGTATAAGAAAAGTTCACTGACATCTATCTTAGATGGCCCGAGTGAGCTGATCCGAGAGGGAGCAAATGCAAACGAAATTTTGATTCCGAAAATGTCCATGCAGGGACTTGCAAACTATGATAAGTCCTCTGGATACGTCAACGGTGATGTAACTCTGGACTACGAGACAGTTAAATGCGACTACGACAGAGGTCGTAAATTTAATGTAGATGCAATGGATAATATTGAGTCTGCTGGCGTAGCATTTGGACGTCTTGCAGGGGAGTTTATCCGCACGCAGGTAGTGCCCGAGTTGGATGCATGGAGATTTTCCAAGTATGCACAGATTTCTGGTATCACAACAGCAGAAGGCGCACTGAACGATGGAAAAGCAGCACTTGCAGCGTTAAGAGCCGCAAGAAACGCGATCGAAGATGCAGAGGGAGATGTATCTACATGCTATCTGTTTATCAATCCAGCATTGGTTGGAATGGTTGAAGACTTAGATACAACTGCATCCAGAAGAGCATTGGAAGGATGGGCTGGAATCGTGAAAGTACCGTCCGCAAGATTTTACACAAAAGTTGACTTGACAGCAAACGGAGCTGGTGGATTCGCTAAGAATTCAGACGGAAAAGCAATCAACTTTATGGCAATTGACCGGAACGCGGCTATCCAGTACCAGAAACACACAGTTCCGAAGATTATTTCCCCAGACCAGAACCAGGCTGCTGATGCTTATATGTACGCATACAGAACAGTCGGAATGTGTGATGCCTACGAAAATAAAGTAAAAGGAATTTACTGTCATCACGTGGGGGAATAGCACCCCCTGAAGATCTCGCCTTGGTAGGCAGGGGGAAAGTTGGAAAGGCAAAAGTAGGTAAAGCAAAATAGCGAGGTGATAGTATGGCGTACACAAAGAAAGACTGGGAAGACGGAGAAGTAATTACAGAAGCAGCAATGGACAACATTGAGAACGGCGTATCTGCAAATGATACAAAAAATATACAGCAGGACGGAAAAATCAGCGAGATCGAGGGAAAACTCGTTAATGCAGTTGCCGGATCTAAAGATGGTTTGATGTCTAAAGAGGACAAAACGAAATTAGATGGCATTGCAGCACAGGCAAATAAATACACTCTTCCAGCGGCGAACAAAACAACGCTGGGCGGTGTGAAACAGATGGCTTTGATTGCAGATTTGTCCACAGAAACAACAACTGACCTGAAAAATAAAATCAATGAGATTCTTGCGGAGATGAAAAAACAGGGGATTATGGCGAATCAGTAAGGAGTACACATGTTAGTAGATTACAAATACTACATTGAGGACTTTGGTGGAGAGAAAATCTCCACTGAGTCCGCGTTTAAAAAGACTCGTGATCTTGCGGATGTTTATATGTATGATTTCACGTCCGGAAGAGCAGAAAGCGACACGGAAAATGAGCACCGTATCAAATCGTGTCTTTGTGAGATGTGCGATGTCATCTATAATTTGACAGCAAATGACGGAAAGATCGTAAAATCCGAAAATACAGACGGGTACTCTGTGTCTTATGTAACAGAGCGTATTGACGGACAGGATGCGGAAAAAGTGCTTGAGAATAAGCTGTACCGGATTGCGAAAGTCTATCTCGGTAATACCGGCTTACTGTATCGCGGAGTATGCTAACAAATTCAGACGCCACCCTGTACAGCCGGAAGTATAACCCGTCTACTCGGCTGGATGAGTGGGAACGAACCTACATCCCGGAAGTGTGGTGGTACAAAAACGAAAAGTCGCAGATCACGACAGATGGATTAAAACAGGCTGATACGTACACAATCAGGATCTCTGACACGAGCGTAGCAATAAAAAAAGACGATTACCTTGTCAAAGGAGATTGTCAGATTGTGATGCAGACAATCAAAGACTTGGACGGATTTGACAAGACCAGAGTCACATCCGTAAACTACAACGCATTCGGCGGCAATCCGCATATTAAGGTGGTGGGAGTGTAATGGCAAGAGGAAAGAAAAAATTCCAGATTGAGACGCCGAGAGGTAAGATATCAACTTACACGATTTCCAAGGGAAATTTGAAAGGAAGGACAATAGCGAGACTCGACTGGAATCCGAACTTTAGACCGAATATGGAATCCGGTTTCGCAAACGCACAGTCTTTTGTTGATTCTGAATGCGTAAGAAGAATGGCGCCTGAAACACCAAAGAGATCCGGCGTTTTAATTAAATCTGCAACACTTGGAACAGTGATCGGAAGTGGAGAAATTAACCAGATCGCACCTTATGCACGTAGACAATATTATGAGCATAAGGAAAAATCACGATGGTTTGAGCGAATGAAAAATCGTCACAAAGACTCTATCCTGAAAGGAGCGGCTAAGTATGTCGAATCTCATTGACAGCGTCAGATCATATATTCTCACATGTCCGTTTTTAAGTGATGGACGTGTGAACGTGGACTACATTGGAACGGATATGGGGTACTCTGTTGACCCTCTCCCTTGCGATCCGATCATGCAGAGATACATGGACGGTGGGGCAAAGAAGCAGTTCCAATTCGCATTTACAAGCCAAGAAGAATATGACCAAGACGCGCGAATTAACATTGAAAACAGTGGATTCTTCCAGAGCTTCGAAGAGTGGTTGGAACAGCAGAGTTTCAATAATAACCTGCCGGAGCTTGGAGAAAAGAAGAACCCAATATCAATTGAAACTTTAAACAGCGGTTACTTGTACGATATGAACGGTGAAAACGCAAAGTATCGTATTGAGTGCCGCTTAATTTATACACAGGAGGTATAAGTATGTCAGGAACAGCACCAAAATTAGTAGGCAGACATTTGCGTGTGGCATTCATGAACACGGATGCAACGGGCAGCTCTCCGAAATTTGAAAGAATGACCAATTTTACCGCAATGACAAACGGGAAAAATCCAAAAGAGTACTCACGCCAGTACGTGGATGAAAGCACCGAGAGATCAGATGTAGTTGGATATGCTCCGGCTACAGAGTACTCTTTTGATATGTATGCAGGGAATCCTGTACATGAGCGAATTGCAAAAATCCATGACGGTGAGAAAGTTGCGGATGATGCACATGTGGAAGTGGTCACGGTGGATTTTTACAAAAAGAACACGGAAGGTGACAAGTGTTACGCAACAAAGAGAACTTACGCAGTTATCCCGGATTCGGACGGAGATGGAACAGACGCATTGGTTTACAATGGATCGCTGAAAGCTGTATCCGATCTTGAGGAAGGATACGTTACGGAAACTGACATTACATCCAAGACAGTTACTTACGCCAAGGGAGATTACATGGGGGAGTAGCTGCCGCCGATTTTAAGGCGGTAAAAAATACGAGAAAGAATAGGAGAGTGAGCCAATGAACCAGTGGAAATGGAACGATGTAGAACTTGAAATAGATATGGATGACGTAGAGTTTTTGGAAAGATACGAAAAAGTATTTGAAAGCATTGAGCCGAGAGAGAAGAACCTTGAAAAGGTTGGGAAGATATCGGAAATAACCAGAGAATATTGTTTGTTGTTTTATGATATTTTTGACGGAATTTTCGGGGAAGGTACTTCTGAAAAACTTTTTGACGGGAAAATGAATTTGAGAGTTTGCGAAGAGTGCTATGATTCGTTCATTGCTGTATGTGAAAAAGAAATCAATGCCGTAAATAAGAGACGGAACTCTGTTGTTAGCAAATACACACCGAATAGAGCACAGAGACGGGCGAAGAAATAATGAACTTTTTTTATGAAGAGTTACCGAGCACAGTAAATGTAAGAGGGGAAAATATCAAGGTTATTACGGATTTCCGTGAATACATCAGGCTTTTGGACATGTTGAAAGACCAAGAGCTTGATGCTCTCCAAAAATTCGCGATCATACAGCAGTATTTTATTGATGATGTAGTTGCAGATGAAGAAGCTATAAGCGCATTGTCCCACTTTATAACGATGGATACAAACTGTGCAAAGGTTGCGGAGACAGGTGATTGTGAAGAACCGCAAGAAAAGTTGCAAGAAAAGCCGAAGAAAAATTTATTCTCGTACTCCATTGATTATCCATATATATTATCCGGCTTTCTCAGAGATTATGGAATTGATTTAATCGACATTAAATATATGCATTGGTGGAAATTCCGGATGCTTTTTGATGGTTTGTCTGACGATACAGAGATTAAACAGCGAATAATGTACCGCAGTGTTGATTTATCGGAAATTAAAGACAAAGAAGAGAAAAAACGAATTAAAAAGATCCAGAAATCAATTCAATTGCCATCTGAGAGCCTGACGGATTATGATATCGGAAATGCTTTTATGTGAGGTGACAGATGAGTTGTAAAATTAAAAAACCATCACTTGAGAGAAAGTGGTATAAGTGTCCTTTTTGCGGGTGCAAGCTATTGATTTATAACAACAATTCCGTTTGCACCAATGCATTTATCAAGTGCCGGACGTGCAAAAAAGAAGTAGAGATTAAGATTTAAGCACTTTAAATTGAGCCATTGAGCCTGTGCTATCCATAAAGGAGGGATAGTATGGGTTATGATGGCTCATTAAAATTTAACACAGAAATAAACGAATCCGGATTCAATTCAGGAATTTCCAAACTTGGCAGCGTTGCAAGCGGAGGATTAAAAGTGATTGCCGGATCAGTAGCTGGCGTTGCTGCAGCATTTGGAGCGGTGTCAAAAATGTCTCTTGATTCCGTTGCGAGTCTTGAGCAGAACATAGGCGGTGTCGAGACGCTGTTTAAAGATAGTGCGCAGACAGTGATCGATAATGCGAACAATGCGTATAAGACAGCTGGCGTATCTGCAAATAAGTACATGGAGACTGTAACAAGCTTTTCTGCATCACTTTTACAGGGACTCGGAAACAATACCGCAGAAGCCGCCAGAATAGCAGACATGGCAATGGTAGACATGTCAGACAATGCAAATAAATTTGGTTCCAACATGACGGATATCCAAAACGCTTATCAGGGATTTGCGAAGCAGAACTACACAATGTTGGATAACCTGAAACTTGGATATGGTGGAACGCAGACTGAAATGATCCGCTTGATTAACGACAGCGGCATTCTCAACGAAAAAATAGAGAATCTTGACAATGTGTCGTTCGACCAGATCATTCAGGCAATCCACAAGATTCAAGAAAATATGGGTATTGCCGGAACGACAAGCGAAGAAGCATTGACTACCATAGAGGGTTCTGTGCAATCCGCAAAAGCGGCGTTTGATAACTTTTTGAATGGTTCAAGTTCACCTCAGGAGTTGGCAGATGCTGTAAAGTCCGCAGCTGAAAATATAACAAATAATTTGATGCAGATCGTCCCAAGACTTGCAAAAGAACTCCCAGAAGTCGGAAACCTGTTGATGGAAAGTCTTTCGCAGTCACTTAACTCCGGAAAACTCGGAGAAATGATGCAGATAGGTGGACAAGTCATTTCCAACATAACAACGGGAATTATACAAGCATTGCCCGGAATTGTGACTGCATCAGCACAGATTATAAGTTCGTTTGCAGAAAATATCAGCACAAGTATACCGCAACTGTTGTCGTCTGGGATCCAGATCATACAGGCAATAATAAGCGGTATGATGCAGGTATTGCCGTCTGTCGGCTTGCTTATAACTCAGCTTATTACAACTCTATACGAGCAGATAACATCGCAGGGGCCAAGTCTGCTGCAGCAAGGCTATGAATTGTTAAGCAATCTGATTGACGGATTTGTAAAGGCAATTCCAGAAGCGTTGCCGAAAGTGCTTGATTTTATACAGGGCATCGGAGAAAAACTTGCAGAAGCTGCACCTGTAATGATTCAAAAAGGTTTTGAGTTGCTACAGAAATTGGTCGAGGGAATCGTAACCGCAATACCGATATTGATTGAGCGAGTCCCAGAGATTATTTCTACATTTGCAAACATTATTAACGACAATTTTCCAACAATTCTTATGAAGGGCGCGGAATTACTTGGACAGTTGGCACTCGGACTTATCCAGGCAATACCAACTCTGATTGCAAACATTCCGCAGATTATAGCAGCTATTGTTGACACACTGATGGCATTCCAGTGGCTGAACCTTGGTAAAACCATTATAACCGCACTGGGAAATGGAATTAAGTCTATGGTCGGATTCGTGAAGCAATGCGGGGAAAGTATATTGGAAGGAATTAAGACTTCTGTACAGAATTTACCAAATACATTGATGAACATAGGAAGAACTGCAATGTCGGGACTTGGAAATGTTATATCGTCAGCTGTAGGTTCTCTTAAAGGTGCAGCTTCAAACATTGTAAACGCCATTGTAAGCACGATCTCTTCTATTCCGGGACAGATGGCTTCTATCGGAAGCAATATCGTCCAGGGATTGTGGAATGGTATTTCGAACATGACAGGATGGATTATTGACAAAATTGGAGGTTTTGCAAGCAGTGTAGTTTCATCCATTAAGGATTTCTTTGGCATTCATTCCCCGTCCAGAGTTATGCGAGATCAGGTTGGTAAGTACCTTGCGATGGGAGTCGGTGCCGGATACGAAGAGTACATGCCGTACAAAGAGATGAAAAAAGTATCCGGTAAGGTGGTGTCTCAGTTGTCTGCATCTGTGAGCGGTATAACGTTATCAGTGCCGGAAAGTGCTGGAAGTCAAACTTACCAGAAAAGCGTTGGAATCCGGAAGTCTGAAAATAACAACGAGCTACTCTACGCAGTAGATCGTCTATCCAGACTTGCCAACAGACCACTAGAGATTGTTAATAAAATTGACTCTGTAGAGACATCCAGAGTACTTGCAACACCAATGGAAAAACAAATAGAAAAGAATTCAAGTTTTCGGAAGATGTTAGGAGGGGATAGAAATTGAGCCTATCAGTAAAATTTGACGATCAGGAACTCGGGCGATACTTAAGTGTATTGTCCGGGTTCTCTCCGTTTAGTGGAGTAAATAGAGAGTCAGGACTTCTTGACGGAGCAGAAAGTGCAAAAGGAGAGGATTTTGGCTATACAACATATAAATCAAAGACGCTTGAAATGCCATTTGAAATTAAAGGAGACATCTTAGCAAGCTATGACGCGATTCAGAAAATCCTAAACGTCACAGAGCCGAAAAAACTTGTTTTTGGGAATTATCCAGATCGCTACTTTTATGCGATACCGGACGGAAACCTTGATGTGACACAGGTTGCGATTTTTGGGAAAGGCACAATCACTTGGCTTATCCCGGATGGGGTAGCGTACTCTGTCGGCGAATTTGAATTTGACGGTGTACAGCAAGACGGCTACCAGACCATTACCATCCAAAACAACGGCACCGAATGGGCAGACGTGGACTACGAGATCACGCACCAGCACGAAAACGGATTTATCGGACTTGTGAGCCAGTATGGAGTGATCCAGCTCGGAAAACAGGAAGAGGCGGACGGAGAGAACTACGAAGCGTCCGAAGAACTGTTTAACGGTTACGGCTTGTTTCAAGATGATCATGGCACCTCTTATCAGAATCCGGAAAACACAACGCAAGGAACGTTGGAAGTACGGAATGTTGCCGGATACAACGTGATGGCATTAAAAGGTGGACAAGTCACATCTGGATACTGGAACGGTGGAATGAAAACACTTACTATTCCGGTGGACACCGAGGGTAGAGGTGGTGCAAAGAACTTTTACTGCTACACGCAGCACTGGTTCGAAACCGGCTTGATGGGGCAGACAGGAGCGCAGACCATTGCATTCCTGACTGGAGATAACAAGGTGATATGTGCCATGTCTATTAACAAGAGTGATACGGTTGGTAATACGGCGCATGTGGACTGGTTTGCCCCTCAAAACAAGAAAATTAAGACACTGGATTTCCAGCCGACATCCTACGAGGATAACCCGTTTAATTTAAAAATGGGCGGCGGACACAATGACTTTTTAAAAGAGGGTGACAAGTTGCGTATTTTCTGGTACGGGAAGTATTACCACTTTACTATCCCGGAGATTAAAGACATGGTGTGTGAGAAGATACAGGTCTGGATCGGGCAGTGGGGAAGTAGAGATCTTGGAAATCAGCTGGTTACGCACAATTATTTAAAAAGTATCTGGTTCCGTAAGGATAACGTGGAAAAATACCGAGATGTGCCGAACCGGTATCGTGCCGGAGATGTGGTGTCTATAGATGGAGAGAGTACAAAGGTCTATGTAAACGGGATGCCGGCAAAAGGAGATGAGATTAATGGATCCAATTATCCAAAAGTGCCACCCGGAACAACAGAAGTGCAGTTCTGCTATTCTTCCTTTTCTTCTCCACCGCCACAGATTAAAGCGAAAATACGGGAGGTGTATTTATAGTGGATAACATCAGGATCGCGATTTTAAGCGCGAATAACACACCAGTAGCGTTTATGGACAATCAGCACAAGAAGTCCATGCACTACTGGGGAGATGAATTGCACGAATACTTACAGGGTGCGGCAAATACTTACACCTTTACGGTGTCCGCAAAGCATCAGGATGCAGAGAATGTTACCGCCGGGAATAAGGTGGCGTTTATACACAAAGGGAAATCCTACTATCTAAACATCGTAAACACTGAGCAGACAGAGGAGACGATCACAGCTACGGCGTGGTCGTTATCTTTTGAGCTAATCAACGAGGATGCCGGAGAGTACAAAGCCGGAAAAGCAATGAGCTTTGAGGAGTACCTTGCCGTTTTTGATGCTGAGAGAACACTAAAACTGGGGCTCAATGAGGTATCAGACAAGAGGATTACCAACGAGTGGACAGGCACAACATCCATACTGAAAAGGCTGTTTTCTTTGGCAAACGTATTTTCTGCCGAAATCGAATTTGAAACGGTTTTAAATAAGGACTACTCCTTAAAAGAGATCGTCCTGAATGTCTACCGAGAACGCTCCGACACCAACAGCGGAGTCGGAGAATACCGGAATGACATTGTACTGCGGTACGGGAAAGGAATTACCGGAATTCGAAAAACCACAGATGCCGAGAAGCTTTACACCTGCATCCAGCCGACCGGAAAGGACGGTCTGACAATCAATGGTCTTGACAAGAAAGAATGCGATGAAAACGGCAATATCGAGTACTTTACAGACGGTGCGATCATCCGCGCACCACAGGCAAGGGACCGGTTCCCATCCAACATCGTAAATAAGGCTGATGCTTATATCCTGATGCGTAAAGAGTACGATACAGACAGCAAGGACAAGCTCTATAGCATGGCTCTGTCTGATCTTAAAACAGCATCTGAACCGGTGGTGACTTACGAGGTGGACGGATATTTTGACACCAACATCGGGGACACCGTGAGGATGCAGGATCAGGAGTGGACACCAGTGCTTTATCTACAGGCGAGAGTGTCCGAACAGGTGCGCAGTCTTACCAATCCAAAAACTGCAAAGACGGTATTTACAAACTACAAAGAGCTTACATCCGAAATTTCGGATAGCTTGTTGCAGAGGATGGAAGATCTTATCAACAAAAATAAGGTCTACACTTGTTCCATCTCCACCAACAATGGCATCATCTTTAAAAATGGTATCGGCAGCACTACTCTGACAGCTTACGCTTACGATAACGGCGTGGACGTCACGGGCAATCTGGAAATCCGGTGGAGTAAAGATGGGACAGAGTTTTACGTTGGCAAGAGTGTTACGGTAAATGCTACTGACGTGGATACAAAGGCGGTGTACTCGTTTGAGGCTATGGAAAATGGGATAAAACGTGGGTATTACGAGGTTACGATTGCAGATTTAATGGATGGAGAGGACGGAAAAGACGGAGAACAGGGTCCGCAAGGTGAGAAAGGAGAGCAAGGCGAACAGGGACCTCCGGGTCCACAAGGCGCTCCGGGATTGGATGGTATACAGGGTCCAAAAGGGGATCAGGGAATCCCGGGAAAAGATGGGAAGGACGGAAAAACACAGTACACCCACATTGCTTATGCAAACAGCGCAGATGGGTCTAAAGATTTTTCTGTTTCTGACAGTAATCGGGAATATATCGGAATGTATGTCGATTTTATTCCGAACGACAGCACAGACCCGACAAAATACGCATGGAGTAAGATCAAAGGCACAGACGGGGCGATCGGAACACCCGGAAAGCCGGGAGCTGATGGAAAGACCCCGTATCTACATATCGCCTACGCAAACAGTGCAGATGGCAAGACGGGATTTTCCACCACGGATGGTACAAATAAGCTCTATATCGGGCAGTACACGGATTATACACAGGCAGATAGTACAGATGCTACGAAGTATACATGGACAAAAATAAAAGGCGAACAGGGGGAACGTGGTCCTCAGGGAGTCCCGGGTTTGCAGGGAATACAAGGTCCTAAAGGTGAACAGGGGATACAGGGACCTCAAGGAAATACAGGTGCTACTGGACCGCAGGGACCAGCTGGACAGTCCACCTATTTTCATATCAAGTATTCCTCAGTTGCGAATCCTACATCAAGTAGCCAGATGACGGAAACGCCGTCTACATACATTGGCACTTATGTAGACTCTGTTCAGGCGGATAGCACGGATCCAAAGAAATATACCTGGTCACGCTTCCAAGGACTCCAAGGGCCACAGGGAACGCAGGGCATACCTGGAACGAACGGCACAAACGGCAAGACAAGTTATCTGCACATTAAATATTCCAACGATGGAGGTAAAACGTTTACCGGAAACAGCGGAGAAGATGTGGGAACGTATATCGGTACTTGTGTAGATTACAATCAGTCCGATCCTGCAAGTGTTAGATCTTATAAGTGGGCGAAGATTAAAGGGGAAAACGGACAGGATGGTCAGGATGGAGCAGACGGTCAGGACGGTGTTGGGATTAAATCTATTACAAAATACTACCTCGCATCCGAAAAAAGTACTGGAATCACGGCATCGACTTACGGATGGACTACTACGATGCAGTCCATGACGGAAACGAATAAATACCTGTGGAGTTATGACAAGATATACTACACCAACGAAAAAACAGTAAACACAACACCTGTGATCATTGGAGTACACGGGCAAAACGGAAGTGACGGAACATCGGGCATCATCATATCTCAGACAGCACCGGAAAATCCAAAGGTAGGACAGCTCTGGCAGACCGCAAGCGGAGAGCCGATTAAAAGATGGGATGGAAGTAAATGGGTGATCTATTACATTTCCGTAGAGAATCTGAATGTAGAGACGCTAAGTGCGATTGCCGCAAACCTCGGAACTGTAACCGCTGGACTTATAAAGAGTCTGGACGGACACTTTTTTATCCAAGTAAATACCGGAGAGATCTACTCTGAAGATGAAAACGGGATAAACAGCTCTGCAATAAGCAAGGGTGTATTTGTGGCGAATGGGATGAGCAGCGGCAGACACACAAGCTTATCTATATTCCCAACGCAGATTGCGCAGTATTTTGACGGAGCCACCATTTCAAACCTTGTTAATTTTAAACGGGACGGTATATTTGTTAAAAACTCCGGATCATACGAAATAAACATATCTAAAGCAACAAATTATGACTCCGGAAAAATAAAAGGACCATTCGCCAGCACAAACTCATCCAACTATATACAGGCGGAGCTAATAAGGAGAGGGTGCGTGGTTACATGTAAAATCACAGCGCTTATACAGTTTCCGAACACGGGATCACACGGGCCATTTGAAGAATTAAGGATCCCTATAGGATATCGACCAGCCGTAGACATAGTAGAGACGTACAGCGAATTGGTTGGTACGTCAGTTATCGGGACTGGCAGATATTACATCACAAAAGATGGAGGAGTATCCATTGTAACTGGCAAGACAGATTACTGTGAGCGTATAAAGACATTTACATGGATCACAGATGACGAGTAAAGGAGCGAAAAAATGAGGATTTTAAGATTTATAGCAAATGGACAAATGCTTGAGCCTGATCCGGAATGTGATTTTACAGGTCTGGTGTCTGGAACAAGCGGATATTTGCACGCTGAATTTGATTTTAATAATGACTGGATAGGATGCAGAGTTGCGGCATCTTTTTTTAGCCTAGACAAAGAGTATCCAGCAATCGTGGAGAATTGTAGATGCGAGATTCCGGCAGAAGCACTATCCTTTAGAGACTTTTATGTGCAGCTTACAGGGATCCGGGATGGATACAAGATAACAACAAACAGGCAGATTGTAAGGCAAAGGAGACCGGGCGAATGACGGAAGCAGAAAAGTTATTACAGGAGACAAAGAGTGCGGCAGTTGTGGCAGAGTCGCAAGCAGAAGATATCTGCGTGATTGACTCCGACCTAAGAATTATCGGCATACCGGAACAATTTAAAGTCCTTGGTGTCGAGCACGATAAAGATGTAAAAGTGATACAGTTTCGGATTCCGAAAGTTTATAAAGGTACAGACTTATCTGCCTTTAATATCTCCGTAAACTACCAAAATGCCAGAGGGACGAAAGACCGGTATATTGTTACAGATAAAAAAGTGTCTGGTGACCAGATCGAATTTTCGTGGACAGTCGGAAAAACAGCGATTGAATACAGAGGGGACACCCGTTTTATTGTCTGTATGCGTCTCACGGGCTCTGATGGTATAATCCAAAAAGAGTTTAATACTACACTCGCCACAATGACCGTACTGGAAGGGCTGGAAGTTGACAATCCAGTAATCGAACAGGAAGAAAAAGACATTATCGCACAACTGTTGCAGATCGTGGATGACAAATCCAAAGAAGCAGTACAGGCAGTTACAGCAGAGGGAACAAAGCAGATCAAAGCGGTACAGGCTGAAGCGCAGGAGATCATTGCGGACAGAGAGCAGATTAAGACCAACAAGGCAGATATCGCAGATTTAAGACAGATGAAGGCGGGAGCGATTATCAACAGTGCTAAAGGGGAGCGTATCGCTGTCGGAGATTCGGCAGACGCGTTTTTTGAGGGATTGAAGCTACATGGGAAGAGTGAGCAAAACGGGTCGCCCACACCAGATAATCCGATACCGATAAAAAGCTGTGGAGATGGTGGAGCTATTGGGATTAGAGTGCTGAGAAAAAATCTATGCAAAGTCACTTCGGTGTTAAATGCGAGCTTTGATGAAAACACAGGAACTCTAGTCAATAATGCTAAAAACAACACTGTCAAATCTTATGTAAAAATACAAAAATACAAAGGAGATAAGTTTTTGGAAGAAATTCCCGTGAGCAATACCGGAAAGACGGAGAAAATATTTTCCATTAACGGTACTTTTAATAGAATCCGATTGGCTTTCGCTGGTGATATATCTGAAGGAAGTATTATTATAGATGTTTCTTATCTGAATTACGGTGAATACACACTCAGTATGGATATAGAAGAGATTGGAATGAATGAAGGAAGAATTTCGAAAATCATGTTGTTAAATGAAGGGGAGTCCGATGAGATTTTTGAACCATTTCAACACCAACAAGCTTCACTCTCCACCCCAAACGGTTTACCCGGTATTAAAGTAGATTCTGGCGGTAATTACACAGATTCTAACGGTCAACAGTGGGTTTGTGATGAGATGGATTTCAAGCGTTGGAAGTACGTGCAGAGAATCAGAAAGGTAAATCTGGAGGATCGCTCTTTCCACAAGCAAGCTTCTGATAGCTCTCTGGATTATTATCTTTTTGCAATTACATGCGAAGATAAAGCTGTGAAAAACATATATAAAAGAGCTGTACTTTGCAATACGTTTATTGCAAAAAATGGTCAAAACATGCAGAATATAGACGGAATTGAAGGGATATCTACAAATCCAGGTGTAGCGTACTCGAATTATATCTATGTAAGGATAAAACCAAGCAGATTGTCAGGTGTAGGAGATGCCGCTGAATTTAAAAAATGGTTAATCGATAATAACGTCCAAATTATCGAGCAAATAAACCCGATCGAAACTGACATCCCAGAAGAAACAATGCAAGCATACCAAAAACTCTACACCAACTACCCATCTACAGTTATTCAGAATGACTCTGGAGCTGGTATGGAAGTGGAGTATGTAGCGGATACGAAGCAATTTATCTTAGACCAGATAAAAGCTCTTGTACAGGCTTAAAGATTGGAGATGGAATATGGAGATTAGGGCAAGACCGTAATGGTCTTATTTTTATACTTAAAAAAACCGGAGGAAAGACATGACAGAAAATGAAGTAGAAGTGAAACTTGCAGAGCACGGAAAAGAAATCGGCTCATTAAAACACCGAATGAAAGAAGCAGAGGACGTTGTGAATGTGGTACATCAACTGGCGCAAGAAATGGTAGGGTTGACCAAGGAGGTTGGATTTATGAACCAGACCCTTGTGCAGTTGACCGCAAAGGTGACGCATCTTGAGCAGACACCGGCTAAACGGTGGGACGTAGTAGTAACCGCACTGATCGGAGCTGTGATTGGTGGAATAGTAGCGATGTATCTGTAAAGGAGAATGAAAAATGAAGAAGATTAACTGGATTGTAAGAATTAAAAACAAGGCATTCTGGGTTGCACTGATCCCGGCAATCTTACTGTTGATACAGGCAATTGCGGCAGTGTTTGGGCTTAACATCAACCTTGGAGACCTTGGTGATAAGCTATTAACCGTAATCAATGCGCTCTTTGCAGTGCTGGCGATCCTCGGTGTAGTGGTAGACCCAACAACACCTGGAACAGGAGATTCGGAGAGGGCACTTACATATAAATAGATTCAGGAGAGCTTGGAAACAGGCTCTCTTTTGTTGTGCGACATCGCACAGGAAGGAGAAGAATGATTATGAAATTTGAACAGGCATTAAAAGCAATGAAGAACGGAGAAAAAGTAAAACTGCCATCTTGGGGTGGCTATTGGTATTGGGATTCGGACAAGGAAACGGTAATGATTCAATGTAGACCACAGGACAGTGATAATGGAGAATTACTTGATATCAGAGAAACACAGAGGGTTGAGTACACTCTTCTCAATGTGGCATCTGACGAATGGGAGATTGCAGACGAAAAGAATTGCCCGGTACTTGGTGGAATTGCAACATTTTCATTTGGTGAAGCAATCAAATATATGAAACGTGGAATGAAAGTGAAACGTAAAGGCTGGAACGGAAAGAGTCAGTACATTCAGCTTGCTACCGGAATCTCATATAAGGCTGCATCTGGGGAGGTTGTGAATTGTGAACATGAAGCCATTGGTAATATGGCAGTAGCTTTTGTCGGTACATCTGGTGTACAAATGGGATGGCTCGCATCACAAGCTGATATGCTGGCAGATGATTGGGTATTTGTAGATTAATTGTGCGACATCGCACAGAGAGGAGAAAATATGAGTATTTGTCGTGGAGTAGCAGGAAACAGAGGAAGAAATCCGGTAGGAATCTTTTTTCACAATGACGCTGGAAGCAAGAACGCCAATGCAGAATTTTACAGAAATTGGTTACAGACACATCCGCTTGAAAATGGATTTGCGCACTATTATGTAGCACAGGATGGCATCTTACAGGCAGAGGATGACTGGAATTGCGCTTGGCACTGCGGAGACGCAAACGGGAACTTAAATTATCTTGGCATCGAAACGTGTCAGAGTATGGGTGATCTGGATGTATTTAAAGCAAATGAGGAAAAAGCATTGCAGCTGGCAGCACAGAAGTGCAAGCAATATGGAATCACACCAAGTACAAGCACGATAAGGCTACATCAGGAAGTGTATGCTACATCTTGCCCTCACAGATCTGTGGAGATTCACGGTGGCAGGGAAGCTACAAAATCCTACTTTATTAAACGGATTAAGGAGTACATGGGTGGTAATGTCACGCCGCCAACTTATGTATCTGGAGGACAGGCGCAGGCTCAAGCTGCACAGAGACAGCCGGAAGTAGTATTTACTTACGCCGTCAAACTGGAAGACGGTACAATCTTACCATTTGTCCGCAATCTCACAGACTTTGCCGGGATACAGGGTAAGCGCATCACGGATGTAGCTATTAAGGTAGACAAGGGATCCGTAAAATACAGAGTTCATGTGATCGGAAGAGGGTGGCTACCTTATGTGACAGGATGCAACTGGAAAGATCACAATAATGGTTATGCCGGTACAGGACAGCCAATTGACGCAATCGAGGTGTACTACAATACTCCAGCAGATTATGCGGCAAAATACGGCTACCAGAAAGCGCAGTACCGTGTCAGCCCGGTAAATGGAGCTTACTGGTCATGGCAGCATGATAATGAGACCGGAAACGGACAGGACGGATATGCTGGAGCGTTCGGACAGGCAATCGATAGATTCCAGTTGTTCTAATAAAATCCCCTCGGAGATCGTTCTCTGAGGGGTGAATATTGTACCATTTTTACTTCTTTATAATAGGTAGAAAAATAATTGTACGCTCTTGAGAAAAGGTTGACGCAGTGGGGGTCAAAGGAGCTGGGAGATCAGGGCTATACTCCGATTGAGATTCTTCGCTATTTTTATGGAAGTGATATGTATATCAACACAGCAGAAGAAATTTCCGGAATCCCGTCTTCCTGGCCGGGCTACACACTGGAAAACGGGGCAAGCGGAGCAAAGGTGCGTCAGCTTCAGGAACAGCTCAATGTGATCGCGGGGGCGTATCCGGCGCTGCCAAAGATTCAGACGGACGGAGTGTATGGACCGGCAACTGCGGAGGCGGTCAGAAAGTTTCAGGAGATTTTTGGTCTGCCGCAGACAGGAACTGTGGATTACCGGACCTGGTATAAGATTTCACAAATTTATGTGGGAGTTTCCAGAATCGCAGAATTGAATTAGGAATGATTCCGTATGAAAAATTCTTGACATCGAGAAAATTCTTTTTTATAATCAACTGGTACTACCAGTTGGTTATAAGGGAGAATGAGAAAATGAAAATATTGAGACAATTTGTAATCATCCTGCTGATTTCTTTTTTGGGAGAACTGTTAAAAGCTGCGCTGCCATTACCTGTTCCGGCAAGCGTGTGGGGGCTTATCCTTATGCTGGCGGCATTGAAAACAGGGGTGCTCAAGCTGAGTCAGGTTTCTGATGCGGCAGTCTTTTTGATCGAGATCATGCCGGTCATGTTTATTCCTGCAGGAGTCGGTCTTTTGAATGCATGGGGAGTATTGAAGCCCGTGTGGATTCCAATCAGTGTGATCACGGTCGTGACTACGGTCCTGGTAATGGCAGTGGCTGCAAAAGTGACGCAGGCTGTCATACAGAATAGCAAAAAGAAGAAAGAGAAAGCAGAACAGGAGACAGTAAGATGAGAGAGTTTTTAGTACATTCCGTATTTTTCGGTGCAGCAGTCAGTCTGGTCGGTTACGAGGTGGGGCTGCTTTTAAAACGAAAGTTCAAGATGGCAATTTTTAATCCGCTTTTGATCGCCATTTTGTGTGTTATGGCGATTCTGACAGTAGGGGATATTTCTTATGATGATTACAATCAGGGTGCACAGTATTTGAGTTACCTGCTCACGCCGGCAACCGTTTGTCTGGCAGTTCCGTTATATCAGCAGTTAAATCTACTGAAAAAGAATTTAAAAGCAGTAGCGGCGGGAATCTTATCCGGAGTTTTGACAAGTATACTCAGTGTTCTTGGCCTGTCTTATTTATTCGGGCTTTCTCATGATATGTATGTGACACTGCTTCCGAAATCAATTACAACAGCAATTGGAATGGGAGTGTCGGAAGAACTTGGGGGAATTGTTACGATCACCGTTGCAGTGATCATCATTACCGGAGTACTGGGAAATATAATCGCAGATGTGGTGTACCGGGTATTTCGGATCAAAGAACCAGTGGCAAAAGGGCTGGCACTGGGAACCGCTTCCCATGCAATTGGAACTGCAAAAGCCATGGAGATGGGGCCGGTAGAAGGAGCTATGAGTAGTTTGGCTATTGCAGTGGCAGGACTTTTAACGGTGATTTTTGCATCTGTTTTTGCAGGATGTTTATAAGGGGGTAAAATATATGAGACATATTATCATTACCATTGGGAGACAATCCGGAAGCGGTGGAAGAAAAATCGGAGAACGTCTGGCAGAGAAACTTGGAATTCCATGCTATGGAAAATCGGAACTTCAAAAGATTGCAGAAGGTACGGATGATTATGAAGAGGTGCAGTCATTTTATGAGGAAGAGCCGGTAAACAGTTTATTATATGCCATTGCTATGAGCCAGTTTGAACAGGAGGTCGGACGGATTCCGTTTCGAAGAATCCGGGAGCTGGCATCGAAAGAGTCCTGCATTATAATAGGAAGATGCGCAGGCCATATTTTCAGAGAAGATCCGGAAGCAGTCCGTGTCTTTATCCATGCAGACCCCAAGATCCGTGTGCAGAGAATCATGGAGCGGGAAGGACTTTCCGAGACAAAGGCAAAGAAATTTCTGGAGGATACAGACAGCAGACGAGCTTCTTTCCATAAATATTATACAAAGCAGGAGTGGGGACTGGCACAGGATTACGAACTGTGTCTGGACAGCGGCGTTTTGGGGATCGAAGGTACAGTTGAGGTATTGACAGAATATTTAAGATTCAGAGGTTTTTTAGGGAATGAATGAGAAAACATATGAGAGAGTGATCGAATATCTGAAACAGCAGATACAAGAAGGAAAACTTTCCTGCGGAAGCAAGATCCCATCTGAGCGGGAGCTGGCGGCAAGTCTGAATCTGGGACGAAATTCTGTCCGGGAGGCGCTTCGCACAATGGAACATACCGGAATGCTGGAGAGCAGACAGGGCAAAGGAAATTTTCTGGTGAATATGCCGCAGAAAAGTCTGGGAAATGTGTTTTCCATGATGCTGCTCACCGGACAGAGCAACTACAGGGAAGTCAGCCGAATCCGGCGAATCCTGGAGCAGGAGGCATTTGTACAGGCAGTGCGGTTGAAAAATCCGGAAGTTTTAAAGAGGCTGAAAGCAGAAATCAAAGAGATGCAGATACCGGAAAAGACCGCAGAGCATGACCGAAGATTCCATCAGGAGCTGATCCGTGCAGGAGAGAATCAATTGCTTGTCGCAGTGATGGAATCTTTGTCCGGTCTTTGTGAAGAAGAAATCGCACATGTACAAAACGAAGCAAAAAATGAGGACTGGTGCCAGATCCATGAAGAAATTGTAAATGCCCTGGAAGAAGGAAATATGGAAAAAGGGCTGAAATGGATTCGCAGGCATTACGATAAAATTGATGACACTTTAATTTTCTAAAAACAGGTTGAAATATTCCCGGGTATGTAGTATAATCTTTACAATTTGAGAAAATTTACGAAGGGATAAGGTGAACAGATGAAGGCATTTCTGATTTTAGAAGATGGAACCGTGTTTACAGGAACAAGCATTGGTTCGACAAGAGATATGATTAGTGAAATCGTGTTTAATACCTCCATGACAGGATATTTAGAGGTGTTGACAGACCCTTCTTATGCGGGACAGGCAGTCGTAATGACGTATCCGTTGATTGGGAATTATGGAATCACACCGGACATGGAATCAAGAAAAGCATGGCCGGATGGTTATATTGTAAGAGAGCTGTCTCGTATGCCAAGCAATTTCAGATGTGAAGGTACGATTCAGGACTTTTTGAAAGAGCAGGATATTCCTGGAATCGCAGGCGTGGACACACGTGCTCTGACAAAGATTTTACGGGAAAAAGGTACCATGAATGGTATGATTACTACAAATGAAAATTACAATCTGGAAGAGATTCTTCCAAAGCTGAAGGCCTACACAGTAGGTGATGTTGTTTCTAAAGTAACATGCAGCGAGAAATATGTTCTGGAAGGAACAGGAAAGAAAGTAGCACTGCTGGATTTAGGAGCAAAAAATAATATTGCCAAATCTTTAAATCAGCGTGGTTGCGAAGTGACTGTATACCCGGCCCACACAACTGCAGAAGAGATCATTTCATCGAATCCTGACGGAATCATGTTGTCAAACGGCCCTGGAGACCCGGCAGACTGCACCTCTATTATTGAAGAAATCAAAAAATTGTACAATACAGATATTCCGATCTTTGCAATTTGCCTTGGACATCAGCTCATGGCTCTTGCTACAGGTGCGACTACACACAAGTTAAAATATGGACATCGCGGCGGAAATCATCCGGTGAAAGACCTTCAGACAAATCGTGTATACATTTCTTCCCAGAACCACGGCTATGTGGTAGATGCAGAAAATGTAGATCCAAATGTGGCAGTGCCTGCATTTACGAATGTCAACGATGGAACAAACGAGGGACTTGCCTATGTCGGAAAGAACATCTTTACCGTACAGTTCCATCCGGAAGCATGCCCGGGACCACAGGATTCCGGTTACCTGTTTGACAGATTCATTGAGATGATGGGAGGAGCGAAATAATGCCAAGAGACAGTCGTATTAAAAAAGTATTAGTAATTGGGTCCGGTCCGATCATCATCGGACAGGCAGCAGAGTTTGACTATGCAGGAACACAGGCATGCCGTTCTTTGAAAGAAGAGGGGATTGAAGTTGTTCTGTTAAACTCCAACCCGGCGACGATCATGACAGATAAAGATATCGCAGATAAAGTATATATCGAGCCATTGACAGTAGAAGTTGTGGAACAGCTGATTTTAAAAGAGCAGCCGGACAGCGTACTTCCGACACTGGGAGGACAGGCCGGTCTGAACCTGGCAATGGAACTGGAAGAGGCAGGATTTTTAAGAAAACACAATGTCCGCCTGATCGGTACAACTTCTGAGACGATCAAAAAGGCAGAGGATCGTCTGGAATTTAAAGCAACGATGGAAAAGATCGGAGAACCGGTTGCAGCTTCTCTGGTCGTAGAAAACGTAGAAGATGGTCTTGCATTTGCGAATAAGATCGGATATCCGGTTGTACTTCGTCCGGCATACACACTGGGAGGAAGCGGCGGCGGTATCGCACATGATTCTGAACAGCTGGTGGAGATCCTGGAAAACGGACTTCGTCTTTCCCGTGTAGGACAGGTTCTGGTAGAGCGTTGTATTGCAGGATGGAAAGAGATTGAGTACGAAGTAATGCGTGACGGAAACGGAAACTGCATTACGGTATGTAATATGGAAAATATTGACCCGGTTGGTGTGCATACAGGAGACAGTATCGTTGTGGCACCGTCACAGACGTTGGGGGACAAAGAATACCAGATGCTGCGTACTTCCGCTTTAAATATTATCAGTGAGCTGAATATCACGGGTGGATGTAACGTACAGTATGCTCTGCACCCGGAGACATTTGAATACTGTGTAATCGAGGTAAACCCGCGTGTAAGCCGTTCTTCTGCACTGGCTTCCAAAGCGACAGGATATCCGATCGCGAAGGTTGCAGCAAAGATTGCCCTTGGTTATACACTGGATGAGATCAAAAACGCGATTACACAGAAGACATATGCAAGCTTTGAGCCAATGCTGGACTACTGCGTGGTAAAACTTCCGAGACTTCCATTTGATAAGTTTATCAGTGCGAAGAGAACACTGACAACACAGATGAAAGCGACCGGAGAGGTGATGAGTATCTGCGATAACTTTGAAGGTGCGTTGATGAAAGCCATCCGCTCTCTGGAGCAGCATGTAGACAGCCTCATGTCTTATGATTTCACAGATCTGTCTGTGGAAGAACTGACAGAGCAGCTGGAGATCGTGGATGATATGCGTATGTGGAGAATCGCAGAAGCAATCCGCCGCGGTGTAAGCTACGAAAAAATTCACGAGATCACACAGATCGATGAGTGGTTCATTGATAAATTTGCAATCATTGTGGAGATGGAAAATGCACTGAAATCAGAAGAGCTGACACCGGAGTTGTTAAAAGAAGCAAAACGGATGGAGTTCCCGGATAACGTGATCGCACAGTTGACAGGAAAGACAGAGCGTGAGATTCACGATATGCGTCATGCAAACGGCATTGTTGCAGCATACAAGATCGTAGATACGTGTGCAGCAGAATTTGCAGCAGAGACACCATACTACTATTCTGTATATGGAAGTGAGAACGAAGTAGAAGAGACTCGTGATAAGAAAAAAGTTCTGGTACTTGGATCCGGTCCGATCCGTATCGGTCAGGGAATCGAGTTTGATTTCTGTTCTGTGCACTGTACATGGGCATTTGCAAAAGAAGGTTACGAGACAATTATCGTGAACAACAATCCGGAGACGGTAAGTACAGACTTTGACATTGCAGACAAGCTGTATTTTGAGCCATTGACTCCAGAAGATGTAGAGAGCATTGTGGATATCGAAAAACCAGACGGTGCAGTCGTACAGTTTGGTGGACAGACAGCGATCAAGCTGACTGAAGCTCTGATGAAGATGGGAGTTCCGATCCTTGGAACTTCTGCAGAGAATGTAGACAAAGCAGAAGACCGTGAATTATTCGATGAGATCCTGGAAGAGTGCGAGATTCCACGTCCGACAGGAGGAACGGTGTTTACTGCAGAAGAAGCCAAAGAAGTTGCAAACAGACTTGGATATCCGGTTCTGGTAAGACCTTCTTACGTATTGGGTGGACAGGGAATGCAGATTGCGATCAATGACAATGATATCGATGAATTTATCGGAATCATCAACAGAATCGCACAGGATCATCCGATTCTGGTGGATAAATATTTACAGGGAAAAGAAATCGAGGTCGATGCAGTTTGTGACGGCGAAGACATTCTGATTCCTGGAATCATGGAACACATTGAGCGTGCAGGAATCCATTCCGGAGACAGTATCTCTGTATATCCGGCACAGAGCCTGACGCAGAAAGCAAAAGACAAGATTGCAGAGTATACAAGAAGACTTGCAAAATCTCTCCATGTCATCGGTCTGATCAATATTCAGTTCATCGTATGTGGAGAAGATGATGTGTATGTCATTGAAGTAAATCCTCGTTCCAGCCGTACGGTTCCTTATATCAGTAAAGTAACTGGAATTCCGATCGTACCGCTTGCATCCAAAGTGATCATCGGAAACAAGATCAAAGAACTGGGATACACACCGGGACTGCAGCCGGAAGCAGATTACGTGGCAGTGAAGATGCCGGTATTCTCCTTTGAGAAGATCCGCGGTGCAGACATCAGCCTTGGACCTGAAATGAAATCCACAGGAGAATGTCTGGGAATTGCCAAGACATTTGACGAGGCACTTTATAAAGCATTCCTTGGAGCAGGAATCAAACTGCCGAAGTTCAAGAACATGATCATGACAGTTCGTGACGAAGACAAACCGGAGGCAGTGGAGATCGGACGCAGATTCGAAAAGATTGGATACCGTATCTTTGCTACAAAGAGCACGGCAGAAGCGCTGAACGCAGCAGGCGTGAAAGCAATTCCGGTCCGCAAGATCGAGCAGGAGTCGCCAAACCTTCTGGATCTCATTTTAGGACACGAGATCGATCTGGTCATCGACATTCCGGCGCAGGGGGCAGAGCACTCCAGAGACGGATTTGTCATCCGAAGAAACGCTATTGAGACAGGTGTCAATGTACTGACAGCGATCGATACCGCTGAGGCGCTGATCACCAGTCTTGAAAATACAGATATTAAAAAACTGACACTGATCGATATTGCGACAGTACAGTAGACAAAAGATGGTCGGGACGAAAGTTCCGATCACTTTTTGTTATAAAATAGAACCCAACATTTGGATATGTTTTTCCAACATTACAGTCTGGCAGTCCCCCTCGAAATCTTTATAATAAAAAATAGAAACAGGAGAGGAGAACCAGAAATATGAGCATTTGTTATCACGAAGGATCCCGGGAATTTCATCTTTACAACAAAGAAATCAGCTATCTGATCACCATCTTAAAAAATGGACAGTTAGGACAGCTGTATTTTGGGAAAAAGCTGCATGACAGGGAGAGTTTTTCCCATCTGCTGGAGCTGCGTCACCGCCCAATGGCTGTATGTACTTACGAAGGGGATTCCACATTCTCGATGGAACATATCAAGCAGGAATATCCGTCCTATGGAGCAGGGGATATGCGGTATCCGGCGGTGGAGATTCTGCAGGAGAATGGAAGCCGTATCACGAATTTTGTGTATCAGACACATCGGATTTATGACGGGAAGCCCGCGCTTGCAGGACTGCCGGCTACCTATACCGAAGATTCCAAAGAGGCACAGACACTGGAAATCGAACTGAAAGATGAGCTGATCCACACCACACTGATCTTGTACTATACGATTTTTGAAGAGCTTCCGGTGATTACAAGAAGTGCAAAGGTGATTTACCACGGAGCAGAGAAGATCGTGCTGGAGAGGGCAATGAGCTGCAGTGTAGATCTGCCGGATCACGACTATCAAATGATCGAGCTGACCGGAGCATGGGGAAGAGAACGTGCAGTGACAGAGCGAAAACTGCAGTATGGGATTCAGGGCATTTACAGTATGCGCGGATGCAGCAGCAGTAACTTTAATCCGTTTCTGGCACTGCGTCGGGAGAATACCACGGAAGCGTGCGGGGAAGTGTATGGCTTCAGTCTTGTTTACAGCGGGAATTTTCTGGTGCAGGCAGAGGTGGATACATACGATGTCACAAGAGTGACGCTGGGAATTCATCCGGACCGGTTTTCCTGGGAAATGAAAAACGGAGATGAGTTTCAGACACCGGAGGCGGTGATGGTCTATTCCGATCGCGGACTGAACGGGATGAGTCAGGCATTCCACAGTCTGTATCGTGCACGCCTGGCAAGAGGATACTGGAGAGACCGACCGAGACCGATTCTCATCAATAACTGGGAAGCGACTTATTTTGATTTCGATGAGCAAAAGATCCTTCAGATCGTACGCACGGCGAAACGGCTTGGAATCGAATTGTTTGTACTGGATGACGGATGGTTCGGAAAACGGGAGGATGATCATTCTTCTCTGGGAGACTGGTATCCGAATCTGGAAAAGCTGCCGGATGGCATTGCAGGAATCGCGAAGAAGGTAGCGGCAGAAGGCATGAAATTCGGTCTCTGGTTTGAGCCGGAAATGGTCAACAAGGACAGCAATCTTTATAGAGAGCATCCGGACTGGATCTTGTCTACTCCGGGACGTCATATTTCCCATGGAAGAAATCAGTATATTCTGGATTTTTCCAGAGCCGAAGTGGTGGATGCCATTTATGGACAAATGGAAAAAATCCTGGAGGATGCGCCGATTTCTTATATCAAATGGGATATGAACCGCTGTATGTCAGAAGTATACTCCCATACAGCCAGTGCCGCAGATCAGGGTAAGGTCATGCATCAGTATATTCTGGGTGTTTATCGGTTATATGAGAAGCTGACTGCCAGATTCCCTGAAATTTTGTTTGAATCCTGTGCAAGCGGCGGTTCCCGTTTTGATCCGGGGTTGCTGTATTATGCGCCGCAGGCATGGACATCGGATGATACGGATGCAGTGGAACGTTGTAAGATTCAGTATGGAACGTCCCTTGTCTATCCGGTGAGCAGTATGGGATCTCACGTATCAGCAGTGCCGAATCATCAGGTGCTTCGCAACACATCTTTGAAAATGCGTGCGGATGTAGCGTATTTTGGAACCTTCGGATATGAGCTGAACCCGAACAGTCTGACAGAGGCAGAGCGGGAGGCAATCAAAAAACAGACGGCATTTATGAAAGAACACAGAAGCCTGATCCAGTATGGAACATTCTATCGACTTCAGAGCCCGTTTGCAGGAAATGAAATGGCATGGATGGTTGTGTCTGAGGACAAAAAAGAAGCGATTGTGGGATGGTATCGCTTCCTGGAGCCGATCAATATCGGATATCGGAGCGTCAGACTGCAGGGACTGGATCCGAAGCTTCCGTATCAGATTTCGAATATGGAAATGGCATTGTACGGAGATGAGCTGATGCAGGCCGGACTGATCGTATCAGACGTGGCGTCCGGACAAAATCCGGAGCAGTATAATGGAGAGAACGGAGATTTCCAGTCTCGTCTTTATCTGCTGAAAGCAAAGGAAGAATAAAAATGAAGGGGTGGGGATGCAAAAGAATTGATTTTTTCATCCCCCTCTTTTTTGCTTCCGATACTCAGAAGGACTTAGACCGTTTACTTTACGGAATGCCTTGGAAAAAGAAAAGCTGCTGGAATATCCGCAGGAATAGGCAATATTCTGGATGGACAGGCTGCTTGACTGGAGCAGCTCTTCGGATTTTGTAATCCGGTACCGAGTGAGGAACTGCTGCGGGGAAAGCTGTACGGTTTTTAGAAACAGTTCCGTCAGATAACTCCGGTTCAAAGACAAATAGTCCGCGATTTCCTGTACAGTGAGTGGATTCTGATAATTTTTATGGATGTAGGAGATCGCCTGATTAATATATACGCTGGATGTATTCTGCTGAGGAGAAACCGTACATCCGGCGTCCTCCACCAGAAGGGCGAGAAACTGCATCAGAATTCCCTGGATGTAAATCTCATTTGCGGCACTTAAGGCGTGATGCTTCATCATGTCCAGGATATAGGATTTTGCGGTATCGATCTGGGTACAGGAAAAAATCGGATTTCTGGCAGAAAGACCGGCAAGCCGCAGATATTTTTCTGCATCATGACCGCCGATACCGACCCAGAGATAGCTCCAGGGATTCACTGAATCCGCCTGATAAAAAGTCAGCTTGCCGGGATGAATGAGAAACCCCTGCCCCTGTTTGATCGGATAGCGTTCTTCACCGGAGTAAAATACGCCTTCTCCTTCCAGACAGAGATGAAGCAGGTAGCAGTCCCGGACTGCCGGCCCGAAGGAATAGGAAGGGGGGCAGTCCTGCATTCCGCAAAAGACAGTGTAAATGTCTGAGAAGATACTGTGATAAATGTCGGATTGTGAATAAGAGGACATAGGGGACTCCTTTCGTGTGAATGTCTGTGATATTTTATCATGTTTCGATATCTCTGACAACTTATATACCCATTTGAACCATGAAAAAGCACGAATCATAATAGAGATGAAAGCTAAAGAGCAGAGATTTTTTATTGCGCAGTTTTTGCGGGGGGTATAATATAATAGGAGAAATTGCAGATTACGGTTTAAAATCAAGAAGGAATGAGGGAAAATATGAACACAATCATAGAAATGAACCACGTGACAAAAGCATACCGCAGGAAAATCAAAAGCGGGAAAGGAATCTTCAAAAGCAGTAAATTCGAGACCAAAGAAGCAATCAAAGATATCTCATTTCAGATCAAAGAAGGAGAGATGGTCGGAATTGTAGGACTAAACGGTGCAGGAAAATCCACATTGATCAAATCCATGCTGGGAATTCTTTCTCCGGACAGCGGGGAAGCGAAAATGTTCGGAAGGGACAGTTTTCAGTTCCGCAAGAAAAATGCAGAATATATCGGGGCGAATTTCGGACAGAAAAGTTCTCTTGTATGGGATCTTCCCTTTATTTACTCTCTGGAGTTAAACAAGAAAATATACCGGGTATCGGACGAACGGTATGAGGAAATTTTAGAAGAACTGGAACAGTTTTTGCAGATTGGGGAACTGTTAAACGTACCGGTACGGACGATGAGCCTGGGACAGAGAATGAAATGTGAATTTGCCGTGATTACACTGCATTCCCCCAGATTGCTGATTCTGGATGAGACAACGATCGGACTTGATATTGTGATCAAGAAGAATATAGAAGAATATCTGAAACATATCAATGCTGCAAGGAATGTGACGATTCTTTTTTCCTCCCATGATCTTGCAGAGCTGGAGAGGATCTGTGACCGGATCATGATCATCAACAGTGGTGAGATCATACTGGACGATCTGGTGAAAAATATTTCGGAGCTGTCCAGATACAGCTATATGATGATCAAGTTTGCAGAAGCCTTTGACGGGAATGTGGAATTAAATCCGGGCTTACAGATTGTGGAGTATCTGGAGGACGGATTGAAAATACGGATCGATAAACAGAGACTTTCGGAAAAAGAAGCAATGACAGAGCTGATTGATAAAATGCCGGTTGAAAATATCTCGATCGAAAAACAGAGTCTGGAAGATTTTATTTACAATCTTGTACAAAAATAAATACGAAAGGCGAAAAACGATGAAAAAATATATTGCATTGATCAGAGTTGGAATACAAAGAGAACTGGTCTACCGTACTAATTTTTGTATCGGTATCTTTTCCACGGTTCTTTTATTTGTTGTAGAAGTTGCAATCTGGTCAGCTGTGTATCAGGGGAAAGAGGAAGTGGGAAGTATTTCTTATAACAGTATCATGATCTACACAGTGATGACATTGCTGCTTCAGCGATTATTGGGCGGCGGAACAGATGAGGAGATCGGGAACGATTTTCAAAGCGGAAATATCGTTACATCCCTGCTGACGCCGTTAAATCTGGGAGTCAAATATTCCATGCAGGAGTTGGGGAAAGGATTACTTAATGTCTTTGTGCTGCTTTTGGTTTTCATTCCGTACTGTATAAAAAACAGAGAAATAGTGTCTGTGATACCGATACAAAGATGGCTGCTCTTTGTGCCGGCGGTTGTTTTTTCTTATATTCTGTTCAGTATTTTAAATTATATGCTGGGAATTTTGACATTCTGGAGTCACTCAAACATCGGGCTTTATATGCTGAAAATGGCCTGTGTCAATATTTTCAGCGGAATGTTCATTCCGCTTACATTTTACCCATCGATTCTAAGGGGATTTTGTATGGTGCTTCCGTTTCAGTCTATTTACTATTTTCCGTTGACCATTGTAATGGGAGAAGCAAACGGGGCACAGATTGCCGGAGGAATCCTGCTTCAGTTGGGCTGGATCGCGGGATTGTTTCTGCTGTGCAGGCTGATGAACAAGAATGCAATGAGACGGATCGTGATTCAGGGAGGGTGAGAAAATCATGTCATATACACGTAAAATGATAGAAAAGGTTCGATGGTATCTGGATTGCTATCGAATGTATTTTAAGATCAATCTGCTGACTGTATTGGAATACAAACTGGATTTTCTGGCGATCAATCTTGCCAGCGTCCTGGCACTTTTGGTCGGTGTGTTTAATATCGAGATCATTTTCAGTCAGGTCGATGCGATGAAAATGTGGAGTAAAGAAGAAGTGCTGTGGTGCCTGGGATTTTTCTATCTGGTCAGAGCCATCTACAATACGTTTTTTATCAATACATTGAGCATCAGTTACTGGATCCAGAACGGAAAATTTGATCTTTTTATTTTAAAACCGCTCAATACATTTTTCCAGCTTTTGAGTACCGGAAGATACAATGCGGAATATCCTCTGGATGAGTATCTGGTCGGAATTTTTCTGCTGATCCGGACAAGTCATAAACTGCATATGTTTCACGGATGGCAGAGCATCGTACTGTTTGTATTTTTACTGGTTACGGCGGTGTTTGCGTATTTCAGCATTATTTTTATTATGTCAACCTTATCCTTTTGGTTCATTAAGTCTAATATGTTTATCACGCTGATCGAAAATCTGGAGCGGCTGATCGAATATCCGATCGACATTTACCATGCCGTGATCCGGGTAGCCGTCAGTGCGCTGATTCCGATCGCTCTGGCGAATTATTATCCGACAGTCTGCATGCTGGGAGAGGGCAGCAGCGGGATTTTGCTGTATATAGCAGGTGCCTGTGTCATATTGGGGGTCATTGACGTTCTGGTGTGGAAGAAAGGGATGAAAGCGTATCAGAGTACCGGGGCGTAAAGATAAACTAAAACCTTCTTGCGGCGGGAATAAAAATTACATATAATAGAAGTAATTGATAAAAAGAGGCGTTCGATGGCAGAAAAAGAGACATGGAGGAATCAGATATGAGTTTTCAAATTTACAATTGGCTGGAAAAATATGTGCATGAAGTGGTAAGTACATTTGGATACCGCATCTGGTTTATCGGGGTACAGGGCAGTTATGCCAGAGGGGAAGCCACAGAAGAGAGTGATATTGATGTGGTTCTGATTCTGGATACGCTTCTTCCGGCAGATCTGAGGATCTACAGAGGGATGCTCAATCGTCTTCCGTACCGGGAAAAGATCTGCGGATTTATTTCCGGCCGAGAAGAGCTGGAGAACTGGTCTAAAGCAGATCTTTTTCAGTTCTGTCAGGACACGATGCCGCTGAAAGGAAGTCTGGATGAGATCGTGGCAAAGCTGGATATGGCAGACGTGAGACGGGCGGTTCATACGGGAGCCTGCAATCTGTATCATGCCGCCTGTCACAATATGCTCCATGAGCAGAGTCGGGAAGTTCTGATGGAATTATATAAGACATCGGTATTTACAATCCAGGCGGAATATTTTTTAAAGACCGGGAATTATCTGAGAAGAAAAGCCGAGCTGTTCCCGAAACTGAACGGACTGGATCGGGAGATTTTGTATATTGCGATCGAGATGAAGCAGAAAAGCGGAAAAGTGAAAGGCAGTTTTGATGAGCTTTCTGAAAAGCTGATCGTGTGGTCCAGCGGACTGATCAGACAATATCAGGAAGAAAAATGAATGAATACATATAAATTGCTTCAAAAATAGGCGTGTTCCAATGAAAATATGCGGGAAAATGCAGAAAATTGCAAGAAAGGATTGACGAAACATCAAAAAGTCGATAGAATAACAACCAGTGATAAAAGAATTGGAGGAATCTTGCAATGGCGGCGTATAAGGATTTGACGAAGGAAGAATTATTGGAATTAAAAAGCGGGCTTCAGGCTCAGTTTGAAGAGGTAAAAGCCAGAGGGCTGAAACTGGATATGTCCAGAGGAAAACCGGCAGCAGCACAGCTGAATCTGTCTATGGAGATGATGAACATCTTAAACAGTGGAACAGATCTTGTCTGTGAAGACGGTGTGGACTGCAGAAATTATGGTGGCTTGGATGGAATCGCAGAGGCAAAACAGCTTCTGGCAGATATGATGGAAGTACCAAAAGACAACGTGATCGTATTCGGAAATTCCAGTCTGAATGTGATGTATGATACAGTAGCTCGTGCGATGACACACGGAATCATGGGAAGTACTCCATGGTGTAAGCTGGATAAAGTGAAATTTTTATGTCCGGTTCCGGGATATGACAGACATTTTGCAATCACAGAACATTTTGGAATTGAGATGATCAATGTTCCGATGACAGCAACAGGTCCGGATATGGATCTGGTGGAAAAACTGGTCAGTGAAGATCCGGCGATCAAAGGTATCTGGTGTGTACCGAAGTATTCCAATCCACAGGGAATCACATATTCTGACGAGACAGTGTATCGTTTTGCAAACTTAAAGCCGGCAGCAGAGGATTTCCGTATCTTCTGGGATAATGCATATTGTGTACATCATCTGTACGAAGAGAAACAGGATTACCTGCTCGAGATTCTGATGGAATGTAAAAAAGCAGGAAACCAGGATATGGTATACAAGTTTTCTTCTACCTCCAAGATCAGTTTCCCGGGTTCCGGTATCGCAGCAATCGCGGCTTCTGATGCGAACCTTGCAGACATCCGCAATATGATGAAAGTGCAGACGATCGGCCATGACAAAGTAAATCAGCTTCGCCATGTCAGATTCTTCAAAGATATTCATGGAATCGTCGAGCACATGAAAAAACATGCAGATATCATGAGACCAAAATTTGAGACGGTTATCAACACATTAGAGCGTGAACTGGGAGGACTCGAGATTGGTTCGTGGATCGCTCCGCGTGGCGGATACTTTATCTCCTTTGATGCCATGGAAGGATGTGCCAAAGCAATCGTTGCAAAAGCGAAAGAAGCAGGGCTTGTGATGACAGGCGCCGGAGCAACATTCCCATATGGAAAAGATCCAAAAGACAGCAACATTCGTATTGCTCCGTCTTATCCGACACCGGAAGAGCTGGCAGTTGCAGCTGAGATTTTTGTACTCAGTGTAAAACTGGTCAGCATCGATAAATTGCTGAAAAATTTATAAGATTGTTTCATGAAAAAGGACAACTGACTTTGAGTACAGCCCTCAAAATCAGTTGTCCTTTTTTCTGTGGTCATGCGTTATTTCTCTGTTTTTACGGCATGTTTTTTCGGCAGCGTGAATCCATTTCCATGCACTTCATTTACCTTTCCGATGATCATAAATGCAGTAGGGTCGATTTCCATAACGAGCTGATTGAGTTTTGAAAGCTCCCGGTTGGAAATGACGGTCAGGATCATATTTTGTCTGGAATGAAGATATCCGGTTTCTGTATGAAGCAGCGTAGATCCCCGATCCATCTTCCGCGTAATGGCTTCATTGATTTCATCGGATTTCTGGCTGATGATCTTGACCTGCGTCTGAGCCTGGCCGATGACAAGAATTTTATCCAGTACAATGGTGTAGGTCATGACAAGAAGAATTCCGTACAGAATGGCCTCTTTGTCACAGAACAATGCCTGACCGATCAGGATCAAAAAGTCAAATACATAGAGCATTACAGAAACAGGCAGTCCGAATTTTTTGTTCAGGATCAACGGAGGGATATCCATGCCTCCGGTAGAAGCTCCGCACCGTATGACGATTCCCAGTGAAAATCCGATAAAGAGTCCGCCGAAGATGCTGGATAACATCCGGTCATCCGTGATTGTGGAAAGCGAAGGGATATTTTGGAAAAATCCAAGTGCAATCGGATAGTAAAAGGTACTGATCAGTGTGGTCAGGGCAAAATCAAATCCCAGTATCAGCGCACCGAGTAAAAACATGATGCAATTGAAGATAAACACAAAGACAGAAATCGGCAGATGCAGATAATGATCTATGATCAGAGAAAGTCCGGTGGTTCCTCCGGTCATCAACTCGTTGGGAAGAACAAACATGACGATTCCCAGTGCCATGGTGGTGTTGCCAAGGAAAATCATGAAAAGATTTTTTGGCCTAAAAATATTGGTTTTCATGGTTTTGACACTCTCCTTTGAAATAATTATGCGTTAAGCTACTATGGTAAAGCGAAAAAAAACAGGCTGCACATCAGCCTGTCTGTCGATTATATGAAATTGAAAAAGATGTTCTGTCAGATCTTTTCATTTGCGTTCGCTTCCTTTTTTGATTTCCGAAAAACAGTATAGCATAATTTCAGGGAAAAGTACAAGAAGAAAGTGTGAACAATACGGAGAAAAAGACATAATATAAGGAAAAAAGGATGTGCGTAAAATGGCATATGAGACATATGGACAAATAAACGGTGTGATAAGGGAGATTCAAAGAGGGGATTCCTGCTGCAGCCAGATTCTGCGTCTGGATACAGAAAACGGAGAAGTACGATTTACCGTGATGGCGGATACAATGGTGATCGAAAATGTAAGGCTGCGAAGAGGAATGCGGGTTGCCGCGTTTTATGATACCAGCCTTCCGGTTCCGGCAATTTATCCTCCTCAATACCGGGCAGAGATTGTGACAGTGCTTCGGGGAGAACAGAATGTGATGCTGAATTTCTTTGATGAAAATCTGGTGGCAGAAGATAATTCACTTCGGTTAAATCTCAGTCCTGTGACAAATATCATGACACAGAACGGGCAGAGGTTTACCTGCAGTCCGAGAAACATGGAGCTGTTAGTCTATTATACCAATACGACATTCAGCATACCGCCGATGACAACGCCCCAGAAAGTGATCGTAATGTGTGAAATGTAGAAAGATAAGAATTTGTTATTGGAGAAATCGATCATAAGCTGGTCTCTTTTCCGGGAATGCAGTATAATAAAAACAGAGCAAAAGGGGGGATGATGTGAATATCAATTTAAAACAGTTGGAGGCGTTTTGCGCACTGGTGCGCTCGGTGCGGCAGTGATCGGATGGCAGAAAATGAAAGGGAGGCAGAAGAAAAGATGAGTGACAAAGAAGAGATTGTGTTTTGTAAAGGCGGGGGCTGCACGGCAAAACTGGGCCCGGGAATCCTGGCAAGAGTTCTGGAAAAGATACCAAAGACGAGGGACGAAAACCTGATGATCGGATATGACAGTTCAGACGATGCGGCAGTGTACAAACTGACAGATGATCTGGCAGTGGTGCAGACGCTGGACTTTTTTCCTCCCATGGTGGATGATCCCTACACATTCGGACAGATCGCGGCAGCAAATGCATTAAGTGATATTTATGCCATGGGCGGAGATGTCAAAACCGCATTGAATATTGTCTGCTTTCCGGAAAACTGGGATTTGAACATACTGGGGCAGATTATGCTGGGTGGCGGAGAAAAAGTCAAAGAGGCGGGCGGTGTTCTGGCAGGCGGACATTCGATCGCGGATACAGACGTCAAATACGGACTTTCTGTAATGGGGACCATACACCCGGACAAGGTGTTTGCAAACAATGGATGCCGGGAGGGGGATGTTCTGATCCTGACAAAACCACTTGGAGTTGGAATCGTGTGTACTGCAAACCGGATCCAGGAAGCATCCGAAGAAGCAATGGCGCAGGCAATCCGTTCCATGACCACCCTGAACAAGTATGCCTCAGAAGTAGTGAGAAAGTATCAGGTGCACGGCTGTACCGATGTGACTGGATTTGGTTTTCTGGGACATCTCCTGGAGATGCTGGGAGATGCATATTCTGCCCGTGTCGAAAGCAGTCAGGTTCCATATATTCCGGAGGCGTTTGATTATGCAGGGGAATTTTACCTGACCGCAGCAGCCCAGAGAAACAGAAACCATGTGGGAGAAAACGTGCAGTTTTTTGATGTTCCGTTTGAAATGGAAGAGATTTTATTTGATCCGCAGACATCCGGAGGGCTGCTTGTCAGCATAGAAAAAAGTGATGCGGAGCAGTGTCTGGAAGAGTTGAAGGCTCTGGGACTGCCCTGTGCGATTGTGGGAGAAGTCACAGAAAAAAGAGAGAAAAAAATAGAAGTGAGATAGAGGTGCAGAGAACATGAAAAAATATATGGTAGATGCAAGAGGAAAACAGTGTCCGATTCCGGTAGTGGAGACGAAAAAAATGCTGGCACAGATGGCAGAATCAGATATCGTAGAGACACTGGTGGACAATGCCATTGCCGTGCAGAATCTGGAGAAAATGGCAAAACAAAAACAGCTGGAATGTTCCTGGGAACAACAGGATGAACATACATATCGGGTTTTTATAAAGGTAGAAGGCGCTGTGGATGAAGCGGGGGAAGAGACTGCAGAATGTATCCCGTGTCAGCCGGTCTCCGAAAAAACAGGAAATACAATCGTTGTGTTATCTTCTGACTGCATGGGAGAGGGGGATGAAGTTCTTGGAAGGGCACTGATGAAAGGCTTTATTTATGCGCTCACGAGTCAGGAAGAGCTTCCGGATACAGTCATCATGTATAATAGAGGCGCCAGACTTCCGGTAGAAGGCTCCGAATCCCTCGAAGATCTGAAGCTTTTGGAATCGCAGGGAGTGGAGATTTTGACTTGTGGAACGTGTCTGAATCATTACGGACTGACGGAGAAGCTTTCTGTGGGAAGTGTTACAAATATGTATGTGATCTGTGAAAAGATGCTGCAGGCAGAAAAGGTTGTGAAGCCATGATTTATCTGGACAGCGCGGCAACCAGCTACTATCGTCCGAGAGAAGTGGCGCAGGCAGTGTATGATGCGATCCTGACCATGGGAAATGCAGGCAGAGGAAGCCATGCATCCAGTCTGAACAGTGCCCGCATGATCTATGAGACAAGGTGTCTGCTGAATGAATTATTTCACGGACCGGGACCGGAGCAGGTGGTGTTTACCAGTAATGCTACGGAAGCTCTTAATATTGCAATTCAGGGGCTGACAGCTCCCGGGGTGCGGATGGCAGCGACAGCAATGGATCACAACAGTGTCTTACGCCCCGTGTATCTGGCAAAAGAGAGAGGGTGCAGCCTGCAGATCCTGGATGTGGATGAGAAGGGGCAGCTTTCCCTGGAAAAGCTGGAAGAATTGTTTCAAAATGGTGTCGATATCTTTGCCTGTACCCATGCATCCAATGTGACAGGAAACTTAAATCCACTGACAGAAATCGGAAAACTGTGCAAAAAATACGGCGTGTTGTTTCTATTGGATGCGTCTCAGACAGCAGGAGTATTTCCAATCGATATGGAACGAGATTTTATTGATATCCTCTGCTTTACCGGACATAAGGGCCTGATGGGACCACAGGGAACAGGGGGGATGATCGTACAAAAATCTGTACACCTGCCTGCGTTTAAAACCGGGGGAAGTGGAGTGCAGAGTTTTCTGAAAACACAGCCCCAAAAGATGCCGACTGTACTGGAGGCGGGGACGTTAAACGGGCATGGGATTGCAGGATTACATGCAGCATTAAACTACATTTTGAATGTCGGAACAGAACAGATCAAAAGGATCGAATGTCAGAGAATGCTGCAGTTTTATGAGGGGATCAAACATCTGGATGCCGTAAAAATCTATGGAGATTTTTCAAGTATGGAACGGGCGCCGATCGTTGCTTTGAATATCGGAAATTATGACTCTTCTGCAGTCAGCGATGAGCTTTCCGAGGTGTACGGGATTCAGACGCGTCCCGGGGCACACTGCGCACCCCTGATGCACAGGGCACTTCATACAGAGGAACAGGGAATCGTACGATTTAGTTTTTCTCATTTTCTCAGTGAAGAACAGGTGGAAGAAGCAGTACAGGCAATCAAAGAAATGACAGCGGGAGAAGAGAGATGAGACCAAAAGAATTACGTATCGTAGTGACATTTGAAACGACAACAGCTGCGATGGCATTTGAAAGCGAGGCAAAAAAGCGGCAGATCGGGGGAAGACTGATTCCGGTTCCCAGGGAGATCACGGCCGGATGCGGACTGAGCTTTTCAGCACCGATAGAAGAGAAAGAACAGATTTACAATCTGATACAGCAGATGCAGTACCAGAAGGTGCAGGAACTGGTAATATAAAAAGAAGAGAAGCAGTTCAGGTATGAGCCTGATTGCTTCTCTTCTTTTTTGTTTATTCTTCCGGAGGTGTTACTGTGCCGGAATCTCCACCGCTGTTTCCATTATTATTTCCGTTGTTGTTTCCATTGTTTCCAGAATTGTTGTTGTTATCACCGGACTGATCGGAATTTCCGGAATCCTCATTATCTTCGGAATCCTGGCTGTTCTGAGAATCGGAATCCTCTTTGTTCTTATCGTCATCATCCTTGTCATCCTCTTCTTCCTCATAGTGGCCGGAGCAGCTCTGCGTCGGACCGGTTCCTTTTGCGAAATATTCCGTGTAGGACGGACAACTGCTGACCGCCAGAAGACCAGTGACAGAACATACTGTTTTCTGCTCTACAGATGCAGGCATGGTAAAGTTCTTTACCTGAAGACTGAGTGTAGTGTTGACACGGTCCATGATATTTTTCCACATGACTTCGTGCCAGGTCTGATTATAGATATTCTCCATTGGTTTATTGGAATCATATCCACCCCAGACAGAGCATGTATAGTACGGTGTGTAAGCAGCAAGCCAGAGGTCAGTACTGTATTCGGAAGTACCGGTTTTTCCGGATGCAGGCATTCCATTTGCAAGCTGTGCAGCTGTACCGGTACCACGTTTGATCACATCCTGCATAGCATTCGTCAGAAGTGCTGCTGTGGAATCCTTTACAACCTGATGAGTCTCAGGAGTACTGTTGTCCAGAATGACATTGCCGTCATGATCCAAAACCTTTGTATATAAGATCGGTTTTGTGTACACTCCATTGTTGGCCAGTGCAGCATAGGCAGCAGTCAGTTCAATGTTATAAACACCGTTTGTGATACCGCCGAGTGCAGTGGACTGGTTGTAATCGTTGTGTGCCGGATCATCTTCTTTGCTTACCAGTGTAGTAAATCCAAAGTTCTCAAGATATTTCATACCTGTATCGATACCGATATCAGTCAGAGTACGTACCGCACAAACGTTCATGGAGTGGAGGATTGCATAGCGGACAGTAGCCTGTCCAATATATTTGCCATCCCAGTTGTTGACCGGAGTTCCGTCGCTGTATGTGTACGGAGAGTCTTCGATCAGAGAAGCCAGAGTATATTTTCCGGTATCGATCGCCGGAGCATAAACACCCAGCGGTTTGAAACAGGAACCTGGCTGCCGGTAAGAATCGGTCGCACGGTTCAGAGAAAAGCTGGCTGTTTTTTCCCCTCGGCCACCGACAATGGCTTTGACTTCTCCCGTATACTGATCCATCAAAACAACAGAAGTCTGAGGCTGTGGAGGGATTGTAATACTTTCGTCTACAGTATCCCCTTCCTGGATATTAAGTGTTGTCTTATATTCAGCAACTGCCTGATTGGCTTCATCCGGGGAAGAGAAGACAAGTGGATATTCACGTCCCCATGCTGCCTGAATATAATCTCCTACATTGTTCTGGCTGTAGTTTTCAACAGAACCGTCAGCACGTGTAACAGTCAGTGCATATTGCAGTCCGTATTCGATGGTAGATGGATAGTTGCTCGGATCGGCAACCTCTTCATCGCAGATCTGCTGGATCGTCGGATCCTGTGTCGCATAAATCGTCAGACCGCCGCTGTACAGCAGATTATGTGCCTGTGTTGCAGTGTAAGATTTACGCTCCTGCAAATCGTTTAATATCTGTTCTGCAAGCTCATCGATAAAATATGTGTTCGGTTTTTCCGCATCAGAGCCGACTGCAGTAGGCTGGATCCTGTCATAGACAGGGTCTGCCTTGGCCTCATCAAATTCCTGCTGGGTGATGTAGCCCTGTTCCAGCATGTTGTTCAGTACAATGTCCCGTCGTTTGGCGTTCTCCTCCGGATGAGTCACAGGATCGTATCTTGTCGGGTTCTGGGTGATCCCGGCGATGACTGCACACTCCGAAAGTGTAAGCTCTGAGACATCTTTGTTAAAGTAGCGCTTTGCGGCAGACTGAACACCGAGACAGTTCTGTCCCAGGTTGATGGTGTTCATGTAGGCTTCCAGAATCTCTTCTTTGGTCATCTGCTTTTCAATTTCCAGGGCAAGATACTGCTCCTGCAGTTTTCGCTCCAGACTGTCGAAAAACGTTTTTTCATTCGTGAAATTCGGGAACACGTTATTTTTGATCAGCTGCTGGGTGAGCGTACTGGCTCCTTCTGAAAAGTCTCCGCTTGTGATACCTACAAGACCGGCGCGCAGGATACCCTGCAGGTCGATTCCGTTGTGCTCGTAGAAACGCTCGTCTTCAATCGCTACAAATGCATTGGCAAGATATTTTGGAATTGTGTCAATGGTCTTGTAGACACGGTTGGATCCGGCTTCTCGGAACTGCCCCAGATTCTGACCGTTAGATGCCGCAACCACCTGGGATTTATATCCGCTTGGTTTGACTTTGGCAGGAGTGATCTCTGGCGCATCGTCAATGATCTTCTTGACGAAAAGACCGCCGCCTACGGCACCGATGATGCAGATGAGAAGGAAACAGATGACAACGGCCTTAAAGACACGGACGCCGACCCGTTTCTTTTTCATATTTTTCTTTGAAGATACATTTTTTTTCTTCTTCGAAAGGCTTTCTTTTCCGTAATTCATGAATAATATCCTCCTTTATTCATTCTATTCATTATATCAAATTTGCTCTTTTAAAGCAAAGGAAAAAGAAAAAGTTCATATTCTTATAAAAAAAATTTAAGAATTGCACAGTTTTTCTTGTGTTTGTTCCAAAGGCATAGTATATATAATTAAGAAAGAACAGGCAGAAAAAACCTGAAACAAACAAAAGGCATGGAAAAAGCAAGGTGGGAGACAGATGGAATACAGGACAGTATATCAGGGCGGCAAGGGCGAGATCGTGGAAAAAAAGTCCCGGTTTATCGCGGAAGTATTTTTGGTGCACTCGGAGGAGGAAGCCATGCAGTATCTGGAACAGATACGGAAAAAGTACTGGGATGCAAGGCATCACTGCTGGGCCTATGTAATCGGAGAAGAACGCGTGACAGAGCGCTGCAGTGATGATGGGGAACCGAGCGGTACAGCGGGCAAACCGATTCTGGAGGTCATCCGGGGAGCGGGCCTTCACAATATTTTTGTAGTTGTGACACGGTATTTTGGCGGGACACTTCTCGGAACGGGAGGCTTGGTGAGAGCGTATACCGAATCAGCAAGAGAAGGGATTTCCCACAGTCAGATTATTACCAAAATCTATGGATTTAAACTGAATCTTACAACAGATTATACCGGATTGGGGAAAATTCAGTATCTGCTGGGACAAAGAGGGCTGACAATCCTGGACAGTGTGTATACAGAGAAAGTAGATCTGACTGTCCTGATTCCGAAAGAGGAGGAGTCAAAGCTGATCGCTGAGATCACAGAAGCGACAAATGGTCAGACCGGAATAGCCAGAACAGGAGAGTGCTGGTTTGCCAACGTAGATGGTGAGATGGTCGTATTTGAATAAGTGACAATAAAAAAGCTGCCGGTTGAGGCAGCTTTTTTATCTTATGAAAATTCTGGCTCGATCAGTCCGAAGGAACCATCTTTTCTTTTGTAGACAACATTGACTTCGTCTGTCTCTGCGTTGCAGAATACGAAGAAAGCATGTCCAAGAAGATCCATCTGGATGCAGGCATCCTCCGGATACATTGGTTTGATGCCAAAGCGTTTTGTACGGACAATGCGGATCTCATCATCTACAGAAGTGTCATCTTCTGATTCGAAAAATTCTTTTTTAAAGTTATTGCCGGAACCGGAAGCGGTAGGATGTCCCTGGCTTCTGGCAACCAGTTTGTTTTTATATTTGCGAAGCTGTCTTTCAATAACCTCTTCTACAAGATCAACGGATACATACATATCATCGCTGGTCTGCTCAGAGCGGATAATGTTTCCTTTTACAGGAATGGTCACTTCAATCTTCTGACGTTCTTTTTCCACACTGAGTGTTACGATAATTTCTGTTTCAGGAGTGAAATACCTTTCAAGTTTTCCTAATTTCTGTTCAATAGCGTCCTTTAAACCTGGTGTCACATCGATGTTTTTTCCACTAATAATAAAGTTCATACTGGTCAACTCCTTTTGTTTATATTGTACAAAGAACTTGTCCTTATAAAGTGTTCTTTGTACTATGTAAACATTATAGCACGGAATTCCTCTATTGTATAGAACGAATTACTTCAATTCGGGTAATTTTTCCATCGGTGATCTTAACGATGCGCAGACCGAAATCAGAAAAGTAAGTGCAGGCACCGACTCCGATCTCAATTTCATCTTCCTTCATCTTCTTTAACAGCACATCCAGCAGTGTCTCATCATTCTTATAAGGAATGTGGACATGGATCAGACGATTGATATATTTGACTTTCTGAGAGGAACGGAAAATAATCTTTTCAGACTCATCAAAAGTCATAAACAAAAATTTTCTTGTGGCAAATAAAATTGCAATGGCGATCACGCCAATCAGACTGTTGAGCGGTGATCCATGCTCGATGATGATCTGTCTTGCGATGGCAAAGAGCAGAACCTCAAATACTGTGATCGGGGTGTGGAGATACAGCATACGTATCATTTCCACACCGATGATCAGGTTAAAACAGGTAGTCAGCATATCGTCATAATTTGGATACTGATTCAGGTCTGACAAATGCTGAAATGAGAGGATCAGCTGAAAGGTCATGATGATAATTGTAACTGCAAGGATCAAAGCGATGACAACTTCCAGGATTGAAGTGATCCATTTCAAAAAGGCATTGGCATATTTTTTCATGGTTGTCTCCTGATTATTTCAAATTGCTGCGTTTACGCATTCTGGAATCCAGGATTTTTTTGCGGATACGCAGTGTTTCCGGTGTTACCTCCAGAAGCTCATCGGTATCGATAAAGTCCAGTGCTTCTTCCAGGCTCAAAATACGAGGCGGTGTCAGGCGGAGCGCTTCGTCTGCACTGGAGGAACGGGTGTTGGTCAGATGCTTTGTCTTGCAGACGTTTAATTCGATGTCTTCTGCTTTTCCGTTCTGTCCGATGACCATTCCGGCATAGACTTTTTCACCAGGTCCGATAAACAAAGTACCGCGTTCCTGTGCGCTGTAGAGTCCGTAAGTGACAGACTCACCGGTCTCAAATGCAATCAGAGATCCCTGTTTGCGATACTGGATATCTCCTTTATACGGCGCATATCCGTTAAAGCTTGTGTTGAGGATTCCGTTTCCTTTGGTATCGGTCATAAATTCTCCACGGTATCCGATGAGTCCGCGGGCAGGAATCAGAAATTCCAGTCTTGTATAACCGCCGCTGGAAACGCCCATGTTCTGAAGCTCTCCCTTTCTCTGACTCAGTTTGTCGATGACAGTTCCGGTAAATTCTTCCGGTACATCCACGTAGGCAAGCTCCATTGGTTCTAATTTTTTGCCGTTTTCATCTGTGTGATATAAAACTTCTGCTTTGCTTACCGCAAATTCGTATCCTTCACGGCGCATATTTTCGATCAGGACAGAAAGGTGAAGCTCGCCTCGTCCGGATACTTTAAAGCTGTCGGCGTTCTCCGTCTCTTCCACACGCAGGCTGACATCGGTGTTCAGTTCGCGCAGAAGACGGTCGCGCAGGTGACGGGAAGTAACGAATTTTCCTTCTCTTCCTGCAAACGGGCTGTCATTGACGATGAATTGCATGGAGATCGTCGGTTCGGAAATCTTCTGGAATGGAATGGCTTCCGGATTCTCAGGAGAGCAGAGGGTGTCTCCGATGGAAATATCGGAAATACCGGAAATCGCTACAATAGAACCGATCGTGGCTTCTTTTACTTCTACTTTGTTCAGACCGTCAAATTCATACAGTTTGCTGATCTTGACTTTCTGCTGCTTGTCCGGATCGTGATGGTTTAAAAGGAGCATATCCTGATTGACACGAATCGTTCCGTTGTCTACTTTTCCGACTCCGATCCGTCCGACGTATTCATTGTAATCAATGGTACTGATCAGCATCTGTGTCGGTGCCTCGGGATCGCCCTCCGGAGCCGGGATGTATTCGAGGATCGTCTCAAACAATGGCTGCATATCTTTTTCTTCGTCAGAAAGGTCAAGGACCGCAATTCCTGATTTTGCGGAAGCATAGACAAACGGGCAGTCCAGCTGCTCGTCAGAAGCATCCAGTTCCATGAAAAGCTCCAGGATCTCATCGATCACTTCATCCGGGCGGGCTTCCGGGCGGTCGATCTTATTGATGCAGACGATAACCGGAAGGTCTAATTCCAGTGCTTTTCTCAGTACGAATTTGGTCTGCGGCATGGCGCCTTCAAAGGCATCGACTACAAGTACGACACCGTTTACCATTTTCAGGACACGTTCTACTTCACCGCCGAAGTCCGCATGTCCGGGCGTATCGATGATGTTGATCTTGGTTCCTTTGTAATAGACTGCAGTATTTTTGGAGAGAATCGTGATTCCACGTTCTCTTTCAATATCGTTGGAGTCCATGACACGTTCCGCAACATCCTGATTTTCGCGGAATACACCGCTTTGTTTTAAGAGCTCATCCACGAGTGTTGTTTTTCCGTGGTCAACATGAGCGATAATGGCAATATTTCTAACATCTTCACGTTTTGTTTTCATAATTTTACACTCTTTCCTACTTATGTTAATGTGTGTTCTCTTGTTACAACTTTTTCATTCTATCATAAATTTCAGATTTTACAAGTACTCTTGTGACAGGCAAATAAAAAAATTGTCGATAGATTTTGTCGAATGGTTTTTCGGACAATCGGGTCTAAACTGCGGTATGATGTCATAGACTTAAGTTGACTCAAAAATATAAAATACCACATACGAGGAAGGGAGTACTACAAATTATGTCAGATAAGATTATTGAAAACAATCAGGTAACCATCATGGGAGTTGTGGCATCCGGGTTTACATACAGCCACGAGGTGTTCGGAGAGGGATTCTATATGGCGGATGTGCTTGTGAAGCGTCTGAGTAATTCAAATGACCGGATTCCTCTCATGATCTCAGAACGTCTGATCGATGTGACGCAGGATTATACAGGAGAGGCGATCAAGGTATCCGGGCAGTTCCGTTCTTATAACCGGCATGAAGAACAGAAAAACCGCCTGGTGCTGTCTGTGTTTGTAAGAGAGGTAGAATTTATTGACGAGGAACTGGATGGAGCGAAAACAAATCACATTCTGCTGGAGGGGTATATCTGTAAAAAGCCGGTGTACAGGAAAACACCGCTTGGACGGGAAATTGCGGACCTGCTTCTGGCGGTGAACCGTCCGTACGGAAAATCGGACTACATTCCGTGTATCTGCTGGGGAAGAAATGCACGGTATGCGTCCGGATTTGAAGTGGGAGAGCATGTACAGATACTGGGAAGAATCCAGAGCAGAGATTATGTGAAGAAAATTTCCGAGACCGAAACACAGACACGAACAGCCTATGAAGTATCTGTGAGCAAGCTGGAGTGCATGGAATAGGACGTTTTTCACATTCCCATCGTTGACATCACTTCTGAATAATGATAAAATTTCATAAACATTACTGAGTAGAGAATCGACAAGGTCAGGAGGATAAATATGTCAATTTTTACAGGAGCAGGAGTTGCGATTATTACACCATTTCATGCAGATGGAAGTGTGAATTATGAAAAGCTGGACGAATTGATTCAGTTCCATTGTGATAACGGTACCGACAGTATTGTGATCTGCGGTACAACAGGGGAATCGTCTACATTGACGGAAGAGGAGCATATGGACTGCATCAAGTTTACGATCAGACAGACGAAAGGACGGATTCCGGTCATTGCAGGAACAGGTTCCAACTGTACACGGACTGCAGTCGAGATGTCAAGAGAAGCAGCCGAGAGCGGTGCGGATGGCGTACTTCTTGTAACCCCATATTATAATAAAGCGACACAGACGGGACTGATTGCGCATTATAAGGCGATCGCGGCCGAGACAAAAGCGCCGATCATCTTGTACAGCGTAGCGAGCAGAACCGGAGTGAATATTGAGCCATCCACCGTAGCGACACTGGCGAAAGAGACTGACAACATTGTGGCAGTCAAGGAAGCATCCGGAAATATCTCACAGGTAGCGAAGATCTTGCAGCTGACCGACGGGAAAGTGGATGTATATTCAGGAAATGACGATCAGATCGTTCCGATCCTGTCACTGGGCGGAAAAGGTGTGATTTCTGTATTGTCCAATGTAGCTCCGAGAGAGACACATGATATCTGTGCAAGCTTCTTTGCGGGAGATATTGCGGGAAGCCGGGCATTACAGCTGAAGGCACTTCCTCTGATCGAGGCACTGTTCTGCGAAGTGAATCCGATCCCGGTGAAAAAAGCAGTGAATCTGATGGGAATGGAAGTCGGCGGATTGAGAATGCCGCTGACAGAGCTGAGTGAAGCACATACCGTGCAGCTGAAAAAAGCAATGCAGGAGTTCGGAATTCAGTTAGCATAAAAAATTGTTAAAAGGATATCATAGATTGAGCAAATAGCCAGAATGTGATATCCTTTTTTGTATACCCATCCGGGCAAAGTCTGTCTTTTGCAGGCGTGTATTGCAAAGTCCGGATCGGTATAGCGTGAAAGAATAACGTTTTCCGGTGTGGAAAATGAAAGATACAGAACGAGGAGGAAATCAGGATGATAAAGATAATCATGCATGGCTGCAATGGAAAAATGGGACAGGTGATCACAAAAATTGCGGAAGCAGACAGTAAAGTGGAGATTGTAGCAGGAGTGGATCAGTTTCAGGGAGTGCAGAATCCGTATCCGGTGTTTTCATCGATGGAAGCGTGTGATGCAGAGGCAGACGTAGTGATCGATTTTTCCAATGCGGCAGCAGTGGACGGACTTTTGGACTATTGTGTGAACAGACAGCTTCCGGTCGTACTTTGTACCACGGGACTTTCTGAAGCCCAGCTTGAAAAAGTAGAAAAAGCAGCAGAGCAGACAGCTGTTTTGAAATCAGCGAATATGTCCATGGGGATCAATCTGCTGATGAAACTCTTGAAAGATGCCGCAAAAGTACTGGCGCCTGCGGGATATGATATTGAGCTGGTAGAGCGTCATCACAACCAGAAAGTGGATGCTCCAAGCGGTACTGCACTGGCGCTTGCGGATTCTGTCAATGAAGCGCTGGATCATGAATATACGTATGTATATGACAGAAGCCAGTACCGCAAAAAAAGAGAAGAGAAAGAAATCGGAATTTCAGCGGTTCGCGGCGGAACAATCGTGGGAGAGCATGAGGTGATCTTTGCAGGAATGGATGAAGTGATCGAATTTAAGCATACAGCATATTCCAGAAGCGTGTTTGGAAAAGGCGCGGTGGAAGCAGCCAAGTTCCTGGCGGGAAAAACAGCCGGCATGTATGATATGAGTGATGTGATTCAGTTTTAATCAGAGTTTGAGTAAAGAGCGGGGAGTGTCATGAAAGAATTAGAGACAAGATATCTGGAGCGGCTGTCGGATCTGTATCCGACGATCGCGGCGGCTTCTACAGAGATCATCAATCTGCAGGCAATCTTGAATCTTCCGAAAGGAACCGAGCATTTTCTGACGGATATTCATGGGGAATGGGAGGCGTTTTCCCATGTGCTGAAGAATGGATCTGGTGCGGTGCGAAGCAAAATCGAGGATGTATTTGGATATACGCTTGGGAAGCGGGAAAAGCAGGAGCTGGCTACTTTGATCTATTATCCAAAAGAGAAGACAGAGCAGGTAAAGCGGACCGAGAAGCATATGGAAGACTGGTATAAAATTCAGCTGTACCGTCTGATCGAGGTGAGCAAACGGGCAGCCAGTAAGTATACCCGTTCTAAAGTACGCAAGGCACTTCCGAAAGATTTTGCTTATGTTATAGAAGAACTGATCACGGAAAAGGCGGAGCTTCATGACAAGGAATCCTACTATAATGAGATCATTCAGACAATCATCCGGATCGGCAGGGCAGAAGAATTTATCTGTGCGATCGCAGATCTGATCCAGAGGCTTGTGATCGATCATTTACATATTGTCGGTGATATTTATGACAGGGGACCGGGCCCGCATATTATCATGGATAAGCTGATGACCTATCATTCAGTGGACATTCAGTGGGGCAATCATGATGTGCTCTGGATGGGTGCGGCAGCAGGGCAAAGAGGTTGCATTGCCAATGTGATCCGGATCTGTGCCCGTTATGGGAATCTGGATATTCTGGAGGAAGGATACGGGATCAATCTTCTGCCTCTGGCGAATTTTGCACTTCGCATTTATGGGGACGACCCCTGTACCTGTTTCAGGCGCAAAGGAAGCGAACGCCTGCAAAAGGCGGAGATGGAGATGAATCTTCGGATGCACAAGGCGATTTCCGTGATACAGTTTAAGGTAGAAGGAAAACTGATTCTTCAGCATCCGGAATTTCAGATGGAAGAACGTGCACTGCTGCACAGGATTGATTATAAAAAAGGCACGATCCTGCTGGATGGAAAAGAATATCCGTTAAAAGATGATAGCTTTCCGACCATTGATCCGGCAGCTCCGTATGAACTGACCGAAGAGGAAGAGGAGATTATGGAACGCCTGGAAAAAGCATTTGCAGGATGTGAAAAGCTGCAGGATCATATGCGGTTTTTGCTTGCAAAAGGTGGATTATACAAGGTGTATAACAACAATCTTTTGTATCACGGATGCGTACCGCTTAGAGCGGACGGATCTTTAAAGGAAGTACAGCTCTGTGGAAAAAGCTACCGTGGGAAAAGTCTGTATGATGCGCTGGAAGGCTATGTAAGAAAAGGCTTTTTCGCGCTGGATGAACAGGAAAAAGAGCAAGGAAAGAATATCATGTGGTGCATCTGGCAGCATCCGGATTCTCCGCTGTTCGGAAAAGACAAGATGGCGACCTTTGAGCGGTATTTTATCGAGGCAAAAGAGACGCATCTGGAGAAAAAGAATCCGTATTACGAACTTCTGGAAAAAGAAGCGGTGGTAGACGAGATTCTGGAAGAGTTCGGACTGCACCCGGAGGGAGCCCACATTGTCAACGGGCACGTTCCTGTAAAATGTAAAAACGGAGAAAGTCCGATCAAGTGTAATGGGAAAGTTCTGGTCATCGATGGAGGTTTTTCCAGGGCGTATCAGAAAGAGACGGGAATTGCAGGGTATACCCTTGTCTACAACTCCTATGGTCTTGTTCTGGTTGCCCATGAGCCTTTTGAGTCGAAAGAGGCTGCGGTGGAAAAGGGAAGCGATATTCATTCGGATTACATGGTAGTGAAACGGGTGACAGAACGCCGTCTCGTTGGAAATACAGATATCGGCACCGAGTTAAAAGAGCAGGTAGCAGATCTGGAGTCGCTGCTTGCAGCCTACAGAAGCGGTCAGGTGATTGAAAAACTATAAGCAGAGACTTACGTGAAAAGAAAGGCATGAAAATATATGAGTAAAGAGATAGAAAAGGAACTGTTGGGGGAAGAACTGGATCTGGGAGCAGAGACAGAGGATCTGGTGCCGGATTCGGTGGATATGACGGAACCGTTAAAGATTTATTTAAAAGAGATCGGCAGGATACCGCTGCTTACAGCAGAGGAAGAACTGGAACTTGGCAGACAGATCGCAGAAGGAGATACAGAAGCACGACGAAAGATGGAGGAAGCAAATCTGCGTCTGGTGGTTGCAGTGGCAAAGCATTATGCCGGAAAAGGAATGCAGTTTATGGATTTGATCCAGGAAGGTAATATCGGTCTGATGCGTGCAGTGGAAAAATTTGACTACACAAAGGGCAGTAAATTTTCCACCTATGCGGTATGGTGGATCAAAGAAGCCATTCTGCGGGCGCTGGATTCCCAGTCCAGAGAGATTCGCGTGCCGGTCCGTGTAGCTCAGAATATGAATAAGATCAGCAAAACAGAGCGGAAGATGGAACAGACACTCGGGCGTGAAGTTGCTGCAGAGGAGATTGCAAAAGAGCTGCATATGACAACAGAAGAAGTAGAGCGCATGCAGAGCTATATCAAAAATCCGGTTTCTCTGGAGACTCCGGTGGGAGACGAAGAGGACAGCAATCTGGAAGACTTTATTGAAGATACACAGGAGCCGACTCCGGAGGAGGCTGTTGCGGCACTGGTACAGAAAGAAGAAGTGCAGGAGATGCTTTCCACGCTGACAGAAAAAGAGCAGAAAATCTTAAGACTCCGCTACGGTCTGGAGGACGGTAATGTACATACGCTCGAAGAAACCGGACAGATACTCGGCGTGACCAGAGAACGGATCCGTCAGCTGGAGTCAAGAGCATTGGAAAAACTGAGGAAATCAGCAGGACCAAGAGCATAAAAAAGAAAAAAATTCCATTCATAAAATATTAAAAAAAGGAAAACTTAACAGTGTAAGACTATATTTTATGAAAGGAAGAAGATTATGAAAAACAGAAAAAAACTGCTTGTATTGCTGATGTGTACCTGTATGCTTCTAGGCACGACTGCATGTGGAAACAGAAGAGATACACAGAACGATACAACAATGAATGATGCAACTGACAAAACAAAGGACAACAATGACAAGACAGACAGAAATGAAAACCGTACAGATGACAACAGTAACGGAAAGGCAGACAACGTGGTGGATGATGTCACAGACGGTGTGAATGATGTAGTGGATGGTGTGACCAATGGAGTGGATGATCTGACAAGGAGAGCCACGGATGCGGTAGATGATGCTGCGGATGGAATGACCAAAGATCATAACGCACAGAACCGGGAGAATAACAAGTAGGTTTTGAATACCGGATAAACAAGTGCTGCAGAAGAAGTTTTTGCAGCACTTTTCTATAAAAGGAGAATTGTGATGAAGTTCAGACCTTGTATTGATATACATAACGGAAAAGTAAAACAGATCGTCGGCGGCAGCTTAAAAGATGAAGGCGATATGGCACAGACCAATTTTACTTCAGAACAGGATGCAGCCTGGTATGCAGAAAAATATAAACAGGATGGACTCAAAGGCGGGCATATCATTCTGCTCAATTCCAGAGATTCCGAATATTTTGAGGCAACGAAAGCGCAGGCGCTTCTGGCGCTTTCGGCATATCCGGGAGGGATGCAGATCGGCGGCGGTATCACGGCGGAAAATGCAGAAGAATATCTGGATGCGGGTGCCAGCCATGTGATCGTAACCTCTTATATATTTCGTGAAGGAGAGGTGG